>JAEEGF010038075.1_pt1 | contig 20467 bp, 15 predicted proteins | sample 9134171 | NCBI WGS metagenome assembly JAEEGF01 (sample SAMN16246542, study PRJNA631951) | gut metagenome | biome: gut microbiome; feature: rumen; material: AP-attached | host: Bos | place: Iran: Karaj | collected 2018-10
GAATAAAGCGCGGTCCCGGCGTACGGCTTAGTCTTACTGCAACCACAACAACCAACAACTTCTTCATTCATCATACCTTTCGTTTTCAAATTTTCACCGCGGCACATTCGCCGCGCTCATGGAGACGCGGCTTCCAGCCGCGTCCTCTCCCAAGCAACGACGCGACAAAATACTCGGCTCTCCCAAGGAGATGCGGCGTCTCGCCGCGTCACTTAGCCCCATGTTGCTTGCAGTAGCGTTTACCCTCCTCTGGCTTTCGCGAGCACTGCTTGCCATCGGCCGTCATTGCGCGGCACTGCGTGACGGGCTTGGACGGCTTCACGGACGGAGCGTGCTGCTTGCAGTAGTCGCTCTCGCCGTCGCGCTTGTGCTTGCACCGCGTCCCCGCCTCGGTCACCGCCCAGCAAGTGTCGTCGGTCTTCTGCTCTGCATCCGCCTTCTGCTCGGGCTTCTGCTTCGCCGCGGCCTTTTCCTTCGCCTCGGTCTTGACTGGCTTCTTCGCCTGGTCTGCGTGACCGATGCAGAACTTCGAGCCCTATGCGGCCTCGCGCTTGCACCGCTCGCCCTTCTGCGTCTTGCCCTCGCACTGCGCGCCCATCGCCATCACCGACGCAAGCGCCACGGCAACAATAACAATCAGTCTTTTCATTTCGTTTCTCCTTTCGGTTGCAAATTCGATCCCGCGTCAATCGCGCGCAGGCGCATCCTCTCTGACCGCCTGGATCAGACGCGCGACGAACGCCTGCGTTTTTGCCTGCATGCCCGGCGCCTTGGATTCGCGCGGACCGGCCACGTTCAGCACTGCCTGCTTTGTGCCGAATTCGGCCTCAAGCCAATACAGCACTTCCAATCCCCTGTCTGTTTCTATTATCGCGTTCAGATTTTCAATCCAATATGGCTTTGCGTGCTTTTCGCAGAACTCCATAGTACGCTTCGTCCCACCAGTCAATTCACTGTCAAAGGACAAAAGCAGCGTTGCATCGGAATGCGCAACGTTCCACTCCGTGCGGAAAAGATAGTCCTTGCGGGGCGCGACCTCCATCTGGTTGAACTCCTCCGGCACGATCCCGTCCTCGGCAAGCCTGCCCTTCGGAATCATCCCTCCGTACGGAAAGCCGAGCTCCCTCGCCGCGGCAATTGCGCCGCGGTCGACACCCGTCTGCCCACCGGAAACTATCTTAGATATCAGCATATCAGTCTCCCCTCCATTGCTTCAAAATCCGCTCCGCCTCGGCCAACAGCTGCGGAATGTCCTCTGGCTTCGGCGCCCAAGTTGTTTTTTCCTCTGACATCGCCACTTGCTATTCCTCACATATGTTCACAGCCGATTCTTGGGGGCCGGCCCAGCATTAATCCTCGACCGCATCACAATGGACGTCCCTCCACGCTTCTTCCCTCGTGCTCCTTTTACTTCTCCGCGCTTGTTCAATATTTGACATCACCGCAACTAACACTAATTTATCACATTTCCATCGTTCAAGGATTCACGTCTTCGCTTAATCCACTCTTGCTTGGCCTTGTCATCACCCATATCAACTGCTTTTTTTAGCAGCTCCAACGACTTCTGTGGATTTGTGTTTGAAATCCAAATGGCATATCTATATACATCTGCACCCGTTGCTCGTGGATGATAAGCTAACTTACTCCACCAACGTGAGACAGTGTTTTCGAGAGCATCACGTTTATCCCTGACGGAACGATAATACTTTAATGCATTTTCATCTTGTGTACTCAGATATGCATCTCGTTCTCTTCTGCTAATAACACACATCAGAACCAGTGCCTTATAATGCTCACTCTCTGCCGCTTCTTCAAGATACTTCTTGCTTAGTTCCAGATTGCTTGAAAGCGTCACCACCTTGTCATCCTCATCAGCACGATCCATATATACACGTGGCAGATAATGAAGTGCAAGGCGGTAACTAGCCTCAGCAGGAATTCTGTCTTCCGCCAGCAACTTAGTCTTCTTTTTCGTCTTTACAGAAGCTCTTCTATAGCATTTTACAAGCAACTCAGCAATCGAGACTGATGTTTCGTCATCAAGGCACCTCATCTGCGCATCTCTCTTGCGCACCTCCTCCAGCTTCAAGCCCATATTCAAAAGATCCTCACTATTCGCAGCGCTAGATGACAACAGGACGACAGCCCTTTTAACCAGCGATTCTGCATCTTTCCGCAAAGACTCTTTCCGTGATTCCGCTTCTGCATCTTTCTTTGCTTGCATTTCCTCTACTGCAACTTTCTTTGCTTGCATTTCTGCCTGCATTTGTTTCTCAGCTTCATGTTGAAGAACTCCCAAATAAACAAGGCCGCATAAACATGATATTACTAATATCATGCCCAGACAACCAGTAATCGGCACAGGTTTCTTGGAACTGTCATTATTTACAGAACTATAACCTGCATTGTGCGACCGCATCTCCCCCTTGATTTTCTCGACAAGTTCAAGTGCCTCGAACACAGTTGGCATGTCGGATTCTTGCAGCACTCGCCCCCACTTTTTCTCTATATCCTCAGGCGAACTGATGGGATGTGCGACATGGCACATGTAGACAAACATAAGGCGCCGATCTTCTGTCGAAAGCCCGTCAAAAGGATTGTCTTTTCGAGATTGTGCTTCATAGTTTAATTCACTCATATCATTTAATCCTTCGTTGTCTCTTAATGATGCTCCAAGCGGCATTGTATGCTGCCATTTTCAGGTTCGCAGTATCGATGAGCTCCTGAGGAACTCCTTCTGTGCGTAGCCTATCGGGATGCCATCGCATAGCAGCCTGTCTATAGATTCGCCTAAGATCCTCTACGGAAGCGGACGGCGCACAGCCAAACAAACCATAAGCTGATTGTATGTCACGCGGCACAGAAATATCATAGCCACGCTTTTCCCTTCTTGATGACGTCTCCCGAAAAGCCCTTCGACCTGCCTCCTCTTGAGCTTTCCTCCTACGCGCGTCCTCCGCCTTCTGCCGCGACTCCTTCTCCCGAGCCTCAATCTCTTCGTCAAAAGCCTGTTTCAATTGTTCTATTTGCCGTCTATAATATATGTAATATGAGTCAGGAGGCAGTCCCAGCCGTCCAGGAAGTTCATTGAGAATCTTTTTCTCATTCCTATGCAAGACACCATCAGAGCATGAAACATCCCACAACAAACTATAAAGAAACTCTCTTGCATCAACTCCGAAGCGTGTCGCGACAAACTCCTGGACATACCTGTCAAACGATATGCCGTCACGCTTAGCAACCTCAAAAGACAAGTCACAATACTCGCTTTGTTCTGGGGTCAAGCCAAGCTTGCCCCAAATCGAAGCGACCTTTCGGATTTCAGAAGGAGTGACAACACCATCTGCCATTGCCATTTTTGCAAGCAATGCAGCCAAAGATGCCAGGAATTTCTTTTGATACTGATCCATTGAATTCTCTCTAATTAACCGACCGACAGGTCACGATAAGCATCGATGCTCAGCCCGCCCTTACTGTCGAACGATTCCCGCTTAATTAAGTACATTCCTCCAATCTTTCCAAACTCCCTCGCCGCGGCAATTGCGCCGCGGTCGACACCCGTCTGCCCTCCGGAAACTATCTTCGATATCAGCATATCGTAACGTCACTATAGAACAATCACTCTTCGGGTATTCCCTTAATGGCGGAGATTAGAGCCTTGATGGCTTTCAACTGAGCGTAAGCCTCTGCCTTACGTTCTGAATTCATTGCTTTCAGATATTTCTCTATGGCAGAAGTATGTACCCATGTCCTGATTATAGCGACTATCAACAAGATAGAAATCACCAATGGCACAAGCCCCATTATCATCATGATTAAGACTTGCATGATTTGCATCCCTATTCTCCTTTCTTTTTCAACTTTCACTCCGCGGCGGATTTGCCGCGGTGGGATTCGAACATCTCAAGGGCGCTTTCGTAGGCCTGCTTGTACGGGAGCCCGAGGCCGTCTATCTGGTCGGGGAAGACCTTCGCCCAGGTGACGTAGTAGTAGGCCAGGACTTCAAGACCGACCATGTCGGGACGGTTCGGCAGGGTCTTGAGCGTATACCTCTTGTGCGGGTTGATGCCCGTCGCGCCGAGGAAGCCAATCTCTACGGCAATCGCACGGACGCCTTCAAGCGGCATCCGGCTCACTTCGCGCAGCGCCATGAACATCGCGAACGTCATTACCTCGGCCTCGGACTTCCCGTCGCCGTAGTTCTCACGGAATTCCTTCAGCTTCGCCTCCTGTTCATCCGTAAGCCCAGAGTCGGAATCAGTCTCCGGCTCCTCCGGCAGCGGCGAGATCGGATTCAGCACCAGATGGACGTACCGCGCCACCTTGAGCTTGTAGAGGATGTTCTTCAGCACATCGCCGACGATATGCCCTTCCTTCTTGAGCAGATCGCGCTCGGCGCGGTAGAAGTTGTAGAGGTCGAGGGCTTTGTCGATCTCCGCCTCCGTCGGCTTGTAGGCGTCAATCAGCTTCTTTCCGCATATCTCGCCGCAGCGCATCGCGAACATGAGATTGAGAATCCGGTTCGTCTTGACGATGAACGCGGGATAGTTCTTCAGCAGCTCTTCGTACGGAATGGACGCGCCCTCGACAGCGGACACGGCGAGATTCGCCTTCATGTCCTCGACCGCCTCGGGATATTCGCGGAGAACCACGTCCGCCGCCAGCATCTCGAGAACCTGGTTGCACGCCTGCGATATCACCGCTCCGCGCAGACTGATGACAATCGTATCGGCACGCGTCCCCATCCTTTCGAGGATCCTCCGCCCGACGGGGTCCGCCGCGAAATCGGCATTGAACCTGTCGCTCTCCTGCGCGTTCGACACTGGCTGCACGACGCCGAGCGATCCGTCGCCCAGCTCCTGCAGCTGAAGCTTCACGTTCAGAAGGTTGTAGAACACGGGATAGTCGTTCACGCACCGCGCGGGATTGACGCGCAGCACATGATGCTTCCGCGCGTAGTTCCGCGCGAACTCGAACTTGCACGAGCAGCGAAGATCGCGGTCTTCCACGACCTCGATCCCGCAGCCGAGCCGCACTTCCATCTCTTCTTTCAGCTTTGTCAGATAACCTGTCATATCACTCCGTTTGGTCTCGTTCAATTCATCACGCCCACGGCAAGGGGTTCTTGGCCTTTGTCCAGTCAACTACAAAGTCGTTCGCATCGAACTTGATGCCGACAGAGGAAAGTACCGGACGCCACCGGCTTGTGACAGGACATTTCCTCTTGCCCGAAAGCGTGAGAAGCAGATGCCCGCCAGAACCGGGATTGCCGCCATGCTCAGCGAGCAGATTGGCAAGCTGCGTCTTGGTCTTCCATTTCTCCCTACCGGACAATGTCGGTGTTGGCCGCGCCTCCACACGGGGCTTTTTCGGACGGACCTGCTTCTTGACTGTTGACTCATGCACATTTGGACCGAGAACAATATTGTCGCCCTCGTCAAGAATTTCGGCGGCCTTTGCCAGCAAACCAAGCGCCTTTGCCGGTGGAATGTTGAAGAACTCGCGGTTGCGACGGATGCGAAGAGCCGGATTGAATTCCTCAATCAGTCCTTGGATCAACCGTTCTATCTTCGTCATGTTGTTCGTCTTCAACATCGCATACACTTCGAACGGAAGCGGAATAGACGTATTGTCCAGTTCCTTGCTTCGCGTGTCCACAGGCCTCGAAGTCTTGCCTATCTTCACCCAGTCCTTTCGAAAGCACGGATTTGTCAGAATGTACACATACCCCGAATCCCCGTCCCGCTTCACTTTTCGCACAGAAACGCGAGTCTTTCCAGTCTGCATCACAACCGCACCGTACTTCACCCCCGTCAGCCCAAACAACCCCTTTCCGACCTTGACGAACCTGTTCTCACCGTCCTTGATGCTTGTGTATATCTGCGCACCGACAGTCGCTGATGGAGTCTTCCCGTTTGTATGCCACAGGCCTTTTGCAAGTACGCGATTGCAAATCTCATCCGCGCTGAGAGGCCTCCTCGCCTCCCGCAGAACTTTCTCTATGGCATCCTTAAGTGTCATGGTCAACCTCCTCGTTTGCGCATCAGACAGCCTCTTGGCATATCTCGTTAAGTTTATCAACGAGCAGTCTGAACTGGTCCATCTTGTCCTCAAATAGATTGCCTATGTCGTAGTTTGCGAACGGCTCGTCGTGAACGAGTTCCTCTGCCGTCACCTCGCCGTTCTCGCGCAGATAGTCGATGATCTCGCGGACGAACTCCTGCTGCTCGTGGTTGAGCGTGCCGCCCGAAAGGAACTCGCCGAACTTCTCCTGCACCGCATCTTCGTCGATGTCAACTAGCGAGCGCACGAACCCCGGAAGCGACCCCTTGTACTTCTCCGCGTCGTACTGCTCCTTCGTCCCGAGGACGTGCCACAGGATGTTCTCAAGCTCCGCCATGTCCTTCGGGCCTATCGGCTCAAGGCGGCGGATCTTCTCCACCACCGGACTCAGTATGTGCTCCGAGAGATAGTCGATGACCTTCTCGCGGTATGTACGAATGTCAAGAATCCCCGTGTCCGTGGCAAGCTCCGTGCTTTCGTCGGAGATGTGAAGCGTCACGATGCCCACGCTGTCCGTCTGAAGATACACCATCAGCCCCCGCACAAGCTGACGCAGCTCATCGACGCGCTCGAGGGTCGCCGTGTTCCAGAAGTCCGCCGACACCAGCAGCTCCAGTTCCGCGCTCCGTGCAACAACATCCGCAATCGTCCCAAGCCTCTTGAGCCTCTGCGCCACCTTGCGCACTTTCCCGACTTCCGCAGCCGCTCCGCCGCACGAATCCGTCTTCGCAAGCGAATACTCAATCGCGAACATGTGGCAGTCGAAGAGCTTGACGAGTTCCGGCTCGTGCGCGAGATCTTCCGCAAGCGGCGTGATAAAGCGGTCGATTTCCTTTACCTTCTCTTCCGTGAGAAGATTCAGCGCCGCTTCAGTACAGTACTTGTCGAGATGCGGAAGCACCTTCCTCACCGAAATACGCGAGAGCTGTTCGCGAAGATGCACAACCTGCGCCAGGACATCATTCGCAAGCCTCTTCCTCAAGCCCGCGCGCCACGCCACGGACTGGTGCTTCGTGTCCTGAAGTTCGAGCATCAGATGCACCTTCTCGGAGAACACCCGCTGCGTGACATTGAGCGCAACCTTGGAATCGTCCTCGCCCTCTTTCCCCGCGCCGAAGTACTCGAAGTTGCCGCACCAGTCGAAGCAAGTGAAGTACTTCTTGTCCTCGCCCGGACCGAAGATGTCCGGAGAAAGCCGCGTGCCTCGTCCAAGCATCTGGAAGAACTTGATCTTGGAACGCACCTTCTTGAAGAAGACAAGGTTCAGTATCTCGGGCACGTCTACGCCCGTGTCCAGCATATCCACCGAGACGGCAATGCGCGGCTCCCGCTTAGACCTGAAATCGTCGATAAGCTGCTTGGAGAACTTCACCTGGTTGTCGATGAGCTGGCAATAGTCTGCGCCGAGGTGCGGATACAGCTTGTGGAACCGCTCGACGATCATCTGCGCGTGCTTGTGGTTGTAGGCGAAGATGATGGTCTTCCCCAGCAACTCGCCGCTCTCGACCTTCTGCCCTTCGCGCATCAGCGTCTCCAGCACCCTGTCGCATGTCGGCGTGTTGTAGACGGCGCGGAATATCCTCTCGTTCCCGACCATGGCAGGCGGCGCATCGTAGCCCGCCTCCTCGAAGCCCTCCTCGTAGTCCTGTTTCTCGGCATCCGTAAGCTCGTCGTACGTTATGCCGTCGCGCATCACCTCGGTCGTGTAGTTCCGAAGCTTCCACCCGACAAGGAAATGGTCCTCCCGGCCTTGCTTCATCGTGTACTCGAAGTTGGGCACGCCGATGTCGCACTCGAATATCCTGTATGTGTTCGCGTCCACTTCGTCGCGCGGCGTCGCCGTGAGCCCGACAAGCAGCGCGTCGAAGTAATCGAAGATCGCGCCGAACTTGTTGAAGATGGACCTGTGCGCCTCGTCCGTGATGATGAGGTCGAACCGTCCGACGCCGAAGCGCTTGTCCTCCGTGTCGATGGCATGGATCATCGTCTGGTACGTGGAGAACACGAGACGTGCCGTTTCTGGATTGCCGTCGTCGGTCTTGTCCGAGAGAACGCATATCGACGCGCTAGGCATGAGCTTGGCGAACGCACGCTTCGCCTGGTCCACAAGCTCCGTCCTGTCCGCAAGGAACAGCACATGCTCCACCCAGCTGTTCCGGCTCAGCACATCCACAAGCGACACCGACACGCGCGTCTTGCCCGTGCCCGTGGCCATCACCAGAAGCCCGCGCCGGTGCATCGCGTTGAACCACTCGCAGAGCGCCGTCACAGCCGTTATCTGATACGGACGCCCCGCGATGTCGCGATTGATCTTGAAGTCACCTATCGGCGCGCGACGGCGCTTGTGCATCAGCTTCTCAAGCTCGTCGAGCGTGTGGTACGCGGACAGTTCGCGGTCGGGATAGATTCCGTCGATGCACCAGATCTTGTAGCCGTTCGTGTAGTAGAGGACGGGCATCGCGCATCCGTACTGCGCGACCAGACGCTCTCCGTAGAGAATCACCTGCTTGCGGCCCTTCTCCGGACTCTCCGACGTGCGCTTCGCTTCCACGACGGCAAGGGGCGTTCCGTCCTTCCCGTAGAGGACATAGTCGCAGAAACCGTCCTGTCCGCTCGGCGGCATTCCCGTGACCTTGATCTCCGTCCCCGCCTTGCACGGCTGCGGCGTGTTGTCGTGTCCGACAAGCTCCCACCCCGCCTCAGAGAGAAACAGGTCGATGTACTCCTTGCGCGTCTCCGCCTCGCTCATCCCGGTCCGCGGCAGATGCGCCGCGCTTCCGGGCGCAACCTTGTCGCGCATGGCGGAGACGATCGCCGTCGCATAGCCGAGCGCGGCAGTCGCGGCATTCTTCGTGACGCGCTTGTCGTGCATCGCGTGCGATCCGAGGACGCGCACAAACTCAAACGCGGCGGACAGGCCGCGCTCGCGCACCAGCGCACGAACGCACCTCCCGCCCATGATCTCGAGGAAAGACGCCTCGCTCGGATACTCTTCGCCGCACGCGCGGTAAAGAGCTCCCATCGCCTGCAGGACTACGCCGCGCGCCAGCAGCGCGGCATTCGCCGCGTTGCTTTTCACGTCGCAGGCCTTGAGCTGCGCGAGCATCTTCTCGAAGTCGTTCACCCGAAGTACTCCTGAAGTTTTGACCGATACAGCATATCCATCTTCGCCTCCGTCTCCCTCACGTTCAACCTCAATTTGTCGACCTTCTCCACAAACGCCGCGAACTCGCGCTGGAGGGCGAGGGGTGGGATCCGAATAGGCATTCTTGCTATTTGCCCTGATGACACTCTTGAACGAGTCTGACCGTGAATCATACTCGCCGCAAGTTTCAATGTGCCTGGTGCATTTAGATACCAGCACACATATTGCTCGTCAAGCAGTTCTTTCTTGGGCAGATAATGAACACAGTCCGATTTGTTCACTGCAACATCTATATTCGCAGGCACTAAACAAGCGCGCAAGTTCGGGTCTCCAAGTGTTCCAATGACAATCTCTCCGGCGCGACATGTGTACTTCTTAAGCTTCTCGTAATGCTCTCTTGGGATAAAGGCACGATCCTCATCTATGAACTTGCCAACGCCAATATTTCCAAGACGAATGACCCTGATACCAGAGTCCGAATAGTGTGAAGATTTTAGATTTGAGCCAAATGGCCCATCTGAAAGTCTTTTCCCTGCCTCTTCGAAAGTCTTTGATGGCCAACCCATTGGGTTAGAGAATGTATCCCCAAACATCTCCACAAACCGCGATTTGACGAGGAGGTCAAGTTTCTCAAGGCGCGTCTCGGCGTTCTTCTTCAGCTCGCAAATCTTATCCAACTCCGCCGCAATCCGCCGCTGAGCGGGGAGAGGGGGGAGTGGAATCTTCATATCAAGCACCTTAGACATTTCAGGATGTTTAAGGCTTGCGCCACGGTAAAAAGAACCTATTAGGTCCTTCTTAGCAAGCATAAAATAAAACAAATATCGATTGCTAAGAATACTCGTATCGCTTGACGTTGCGATACGGTTATCAGCAGTTACAAACCTTCCTTTGAAATATTGGACATTGGGATTTCCACCCCACGGAATCGACACAATTTCTCCCTCTGACACACACCCTTGCACTTTAGATTCTGCTGTCCACAAATCAGACTCATAGGTTGTAAGAATCTTTACTGTTCCTCCAATTTCTACAATCGGCTCAAGTTCTGAAGCAAGAAAATAGTGATACTTAATTACTTTTTTCTGCTTATCTTTCGTCACTGTATTAAATTTCTTATCCCACGTTGTGACACTCCAAAGCGGCACAGACCGCACCTTCTCTGCGACCTCTGCCTCTCGGCACCTCTGCGTGAGATTATTCCCCTTCGCCGCCATCAGAGCATTCCTTTCAGCTCTTTCAAGCCTGCCGCGAAGTCCTTCGTCAACGTATCGATCTCGCCCATCAGTTCGGCTGTAGGCGGGAACTTCTCGGCAACGTACTCGACCTCGCGGTACTTGTTGAACGAGAGGTCGTAGTTATTCGCGACGATCTCGTCCTTCGACACAAAGAAGAACTTCGCCTTGCGGTCGTTCTGCTTCTTCGGATCGCGTTCCTTGAACTTAGCGATGACATCGGGAATGTCGTTCTCCTTCACGACCTCGCGCTTGTCGTCCAGCGAGAACCCGTCCGCGTCCATGTTGTAGAACCAGACATTGTCCGTCCCGCCGTGGTCCGTCTTCGTGAAGACGAGTATCGCCGTCGCTACGCCCGAATACGGCTTGAACACGCCCGACGGCATGGAGATTACCGCGACGAGCTTCTGCTTCTCGACTAGCTCCTTCCTCACGCCGACATGCGCCTTCGACGAGCCGAAGAGAACGCCCTGCGGGACAATCGACGCGCACCTGCCGCCGATCTTGAGAAGCCGCGTGAAGAGCGTGACGAAAAGAAGCTCCGTCTTCTTCGTGTTCGCTATTGCGAGGAGATCGGGCGCGATGGAGATTTCCGTCATGTTCCCGGCGAACGGCGGATTCGCCAGGCACAGCGTGTAGTCGGCGCGCTTCGCGGCATCCGGCTCGATGGAGTTGTTGAGCTTGATGTCGGGAGCCTCGACGCCGTGCAGCATCATGTTCATCGCGCCGATGCGCAGCATCTTGATGTCGATGTCGTAGCCCGTGAACATCGTCGTCTTGAAGTGTTCCAGACGGCTCTTGTTCTTAAGCTCCTTTGCATAGTGCGTCGTGAGGTAGCGCGCGGACGCCGCAAGGAAGCCCGCCGTACCCATCGCGGGATCGATGATGCGGTCTTCGAGATTGGGCTCGACAAGCTCCACCATCATAGCGATGATGTGCCCGGGCGAGCGGAACTGCCCGTTCTCGCCAGACGATTTGATGCGGTCAAGAAGCTCCTCGTAGATGTCGCCCATCATGTCCTTGCCGCTCAGGTGCATGTTCTCGATTTCATCGACGGCGACGGAGAGAACCTTCGCGTTGGAAATCTCGAACTGCGCGTCCGCCATGTAGCGGCTGAACGCGCTGTCGCGTCCAGACCCAAGCGACTTCACGAACGGGAACACCAGGTCACGCACAGTGGCGTACATCTGCTGGGGCTCCTTGTGGCGGAAGTTCTGCCAGCGAAGGTCCGCATACGGCGCCTCGATGCGCGGATTCTCCTGAATGACGCAGGTGCCCTTCTTGAACACGGGGTCGTTCAGTTTCGTGTTGAGAAGATTGGCATTGCGCTCCTGCATGATCTGGTTGTCGTCGAGAAGCTTCATGAAAATGAGGAACGTTATCTGCTCGACAACCGTGAGCGGATTCGTCATTCCGTTTGACCAGAACGTATTCCAGATTCTGTCTATCGAACTCTTTGCTTCAGCTGATAACATGTTTATCCTCCACACTTGCCGCAGGGAGTGCCTTCGGAAGAGGAGCAGGGATAGCCCCGAGTCTTGCGGTAGTTCTCGCACTTGCGGTTGTGGCGTTTGTTGCTGTTTGTGGAAAGCCAGAAGCCGGTGTCGGGCCAGGTGGAGTTGACGGGCGCGGCGGTACGCGAGCCAACGGGCATGGCGTTGCCGGCGCGGTATTCGACGCGGGATTCGGGAGGTGGAAGGTTTGTGGCTTCTGATGAAGCGGCGGGACGCCGCGTCTCCATCTGCTCTGAAGCGGCGGGACGCCGCTTCCCCCAGTCAGATGGCGCGGCGGATGTGCCGCGGTGGCGGTAGTCTTCGGGCTGGATCGGGTTGGGGTCGGACCAGAGACCGCGGCGGTTTTGCCGCGCTTCGGTTTCGGCCGCGGCGTAGGCGGGAGAGTTGTCGAAGCGCTTGTAATGGTGGGCGAAACCGTCGCGGACCATCTGCAGGTTGATGTCGGTATTGCCGACGAAGACCGTGCCGAGGACGCGACCGTACTTGTCCTTGGACTTCCACTTTACGGTGACGTCTTTGCCGAAGACGTAGTTCGAGAGCTGCTGTTTCGACTTCTGCCCGAAGTCCTGTGACTTCTCGGGCGCGTCGATTGCGTTGAGGCGGATCTTGTATTGGGTGTTCTCGTCGCCGATGATTGTGATTGTGTCGCCGTCGGCGACGGAGACCACGCGGCCCTTGAGGGTTTTGATTCCCGTCGGGAGAGTGGAAGAGTTTATCGACTTGGAGTCGGTCAGCTTCTGCCGCGTGTCGGAGGTGCCGAGCAGACCCTGGGGCGCGGCAGATGTGCCGCGCGCGCTATGCGACGAGGAGGCGGCTACACGGCCTTGCTGAGAATGGGCTACCCCCCCCCTCAAATTTTGAGAGGCGGCGTCAGAATGCAACGACGCGGCCATCGCGCCGACGATAGCCAGCGCGAGCGAGAAGATGGTATTGGATGTTCCCCCTGTCACATTTGAAATTATACCAAATTCACTAGAATTTGTGGGAAAATTTTCGTGGAATGTGGCGGGTGCGACGCACCGAGACGGTGCATCTCCTTGAGGTGTGACGCGGCGAGACGCCGCATCTCCTTGGGTATGGTTGTGTGCATCCAGCTCCTTTAGGCGGGTGCGGTAGGCGCGGACGTCGAGGGCGTGCTTGATCTTGCGGAATTGCTCGAGGGTGGCGATTCCGACAGACTCCAGCAGGCGGCGGGAGTACTCGAACGCGCCACTCAGGGTTCTGCGTGTGTTTTCGCTGTTGCGCGCTACCGAGCTTTCCTCATGGCGCACCATCGCCTCGCGCACTGCGGCGACCTTGGCGTCCGCGTACTGCGCGCCGTGCCGCCGCCTCTTCTGCGACTTCAGCCGCGCCATTTCGGCGCCGATGACGTCCACCTTCCCGCCGACGGCGTCGATCTGCCCGCCGATGGCCTGGATCTTCCCGCCGAGAGCGCTGATCTTCCCGACGAAAAACGACAGCATCTTCTCCAATATGTCTGTGCAATACCTGCACGCGCCCTCCCCCGAGTGCGCGATCGTCTGTAGCAAATTCATCAAGTCTCCCCATACAATCCCCCTAGTATCCCCTATTTGCCGCGCTTGGGTCCGTTCCCCACATCCCCTCGCGCAACGGGCGGATATGATACCAAATTCAGGAGCAAAATTGAGACACGAGTTATTAACAGATATCAACAACCGGGATAAGTGTGGTTTTAGTCGCAGACGCCGCAGAATTTGCGGCCGATTCCGATTGTCGTCGCCTCCCGCCTGTGACTCGACATTGGCGCATTACAGATTCTCAGGCCATGCGGGCGACAATCGAAATCGTCCGCGAATCGACACATGGCGTTCAGTGTCCACCTCCACAGCTTGCACCGTATTTTAGCGCGCGTGGTCGATCTTCGGCTCCAGGTTCGTATCGTTTGGTGTGGGGTTGAAAGCGCCTATCACGCGGAATCCGCCGGTCCCATCTGAACTGCCTGAATAACCGATACGATGTACAATTGAATAATGGGATTCAAGCAATCGTCCGCTTTCATCAACCTTGCATCGACTTCTTACAACCCAGCATTTTTTCAAATCAAAGCGATGACATTCTACTTGTTGCCCATTTGTGATAACCTCGAAAAATCTCGCTTCTTGCAAAAACTCATTTTGCGGGTTTGCCGCATAAGGGCCCTTAAAGTCACTCATCGAATTAGCATCACAGCTATAATATCCGGAATATGGCTCTTTAAAGCGCAAACGAACTCCCATTCCATTATAGTCTGGGAACCACTTACCATTCCACTCAATCAAAACATCGAAATCTACCACTATGCCGGCACCAAAAGGAGAAACGAAGTCACGTTTTTCCAAGTCATACCCTATCCATTCATTAAGCCTCCGTGTATGCACAAACTGGCCGCCTACCGAAGTTAATGCCGGATTTACAATCCGTCTCAATACGATCTTCTCCACTGCGCCGTACGGCTGCCACTTGCCGTCCTTCACGTCGCGCTCCTCGCCCATCTTGGCGTAGCGGTATATCACATGCGAACCATAGTATCCGTCTTTTGCAACGAAAACCTCAATCTCGTCGCCGCAGGTCTTCCCCTCCAAAACAAACACGCCGTTTGTGTCGGTAGTTCCATCGATCCAAGTTCCCAGCGGACGGAAGTTCATGCCGAGGTACGCCTTTATCTTTGCGTCCGGCACAGGCGTCCCATCGTCATCAGCAATGTGCAACTCGATCTTCGTCTGCGCACCGTTGCGACGCGCGTCACGATAGGCAGGGACCTTCTTCAACGTCGCAAGGGCCGCAACCTGCAATGCAGACAGCGAAATCAAAACAGCTGCACAGTACCTTTTCATTTTAGGTTTCCTTTCTCAACCGCTTTGTCGCAGAGTTAAAGTTGAAACAATACGCGACATCATTCATGTCAGTGTCCGGCCTCGGCCTTTACTGCCTCTGCGGCTCGCACTGACGAATGAACTGGCGCGATCGATTGGCTATTTCCTCGTCTTCAAGATTCGTGTCGTTGGGCGTGGGGTTGAATGCGCTCAAAAAACAAAAACCAGCCATGCCGTCACGACTCCCTGATATTCCTGTGAAGCGAACAACTGTATAGTTAGCGGCAATCAGCCGTCCATTGTCATCAATCCTGCACCTGCTCCTGACAACCCAGCATTTGGACTTGTCAAATGTTTGTCTAATACGTTTGCCGTCATATATATCATATAATTCCGCACTTTGAAAATATTCATTGCCTGGAGTCGCGTTATATGGCGTCGTCAGTTCACTTTCGCTGTTTATTGGGATTTCATAGTAGCCTGAATATGGCTGCGCGAACCTTATTTTCAGCCCAATTTTCTTGCAATCTGGAAATCGCTTGCCATCCCAGTCCAAATACACGTCAAAATCACTCTTTTCGCCTTTCCCATGGGGAGCGACAAAATCATGTTTCTCTACATCAAAGCCTATCCAAGCTCCAAGCTGCCTTGTGAACTTATATTCAATTGCACTTTCAGAAATCAACCTCAATGGAGCTTTTACAGGACGCAAAAGAATTTGCTGTTCACTTCCGTAGGGCTGCCATTTGCCATCACTGACATCATGTTCGGCATGCATCTGAATATACGTAATTCTCTTAGTGGAACCATAATAGCCCTTTTTGCCGACACGAAATTCAATGTAGTTTCCATTCGTCTTGCCTCTGACAACACACACTCCATTCGTGTCCGTCCTTCCATAAAACGAACGTGGTTCGGGCAAAATGTCGAATACCGCCCGCACGCTCGCATTCGTCACAGGCTCTCCGCTGTCATCCAAGACCTTTAGACACACTTCCGCCATCGCGCCGTTGTGCATCGCCTTCAAGACATCAGCCTTAATCTCCCTGGCAGACGCGACAAATGGAAGCGCCATCGCGCAGAGTGCGGACACCCTCGCAACATTGTTCATTTCAAGTTTCCTTTCTCAGTTGCCTTTTCATAGAACTTGTAGTTATAGAAATATGCAACATCCTTCATGTCAGAATGAAGCCAGCGATTCGGGTAATCCGACAACTCTGGCCACCCATTTGGACGAGGGACTTTCAATAAATTGTCCAGATCAATCATGTCATCATCCAATGTCTCGTCACCAAAATATGTATGTCCCGCAGACGGCGCAAGTGCCGGAATGCCTTGAGCAAGATGCGCACCGCGAACAAGCAGGGCGATGTTGGTAGAGTTCATGCTGGACGGATAGCAATAGAAAACCGTGTTGGTTCTGAAATCGGATTCAGTCATTGTCTGAGCCTCCGCAACGGAAATTTTGTCAATGCCTAAGACGTTCTCTTCAATGTTCCATCCCGACCAGTCTGTGCCGCCAATACCGCCTCGACCCTTGAACAGCTCCTGTTTGTGCCAACTGTAGTGCCCCAGGGAACCCGAAACACCAGTCCAAGAATGGACATAGTTGTTCGCTGCGAGTTCCAGCACCTCGTCCCCCGTTGAATAGAAGTTGACGACGTATGGCACGACATTAGAGAAGCGCCCCGGCCAGCCGAGGAACTTCCGATCGTCGTTCGGCTCGTTCCTGAAAAGCCAATGCCAACTCGACGCCCACGAATTCGTCGGATATTCCTCCCATTCGGGATGAACTAACTGCGGCACGCGCAGAGACACGTCTGTGTCGAACGCCTCGGAAGGCACGGCCGAGTTGCACATGAGGTAGCTCGACGGAACGAGCCCGTAGTCCTGTATCATCGACGAGCACACCATGTTTCCGAGCGAATGCGCCATGAGGACCTTCGTGCCAGGAAGCGCCGCAACCTGGTTCGCGAGCACGCTCGCCGTAAAGAAGGCGTTGGACGCGTTTTCCTGGTAGTTCGCGCTTGAGCCGATGTCGCTCCGCCACGAGACAGCCGTGAACTTCGCCGTCATGCCGGTCTGCCACATGCGCTTGAACACCTCCGACGCCCACGCACGCGAGTTCGCCTGCGACACGTTCGCGCCGTGGAGGAACACGAGATGGCGCGAAGAAGTGTCGGAGTCTGGACGGTTCGCTGGCTCGCCAGTCGAGCTCGGCCACGTGACGCCCTCTCCGGAGAGTCCTCGCGTGTTGACATGCCGGTACATGTCCTCCACGGAGGAAATGCACATTGCAAGGTTGTTGGAGCAGACAACTCTTTCGCCAAGCCAGGCCTCCAGCCAGAGCGGCTCCGTCGAGAGATGGCGTCCTTCGACAAGAAAAACGCCGTATCCGTCGGTGGCGGCAAGCGATGCGAAGCCGGCGGGGAGCTGCGTCCCCCCCTGTTCGATTCGCACTTTGTCGGCGCTGCGCGCCTCAAGACCCAGCGACACGCCGAAGCCTCCGGCTGTCGACGTCTGAAAGGCGTTGGCCGACTGCCTGCCTAGACTAGTCCAAACTGCGTTGACGGCTCCGTCCGCTTGCCTCAGCCTGAATGTCAGACCCGACCCGACAGACTGCGGAAGTCCCGCCACAACCCCGGAGACATCTGCCAGAATAGGCGCGTAGTCGATCATATCCCTTCGCCCGTTGACATGACCGCTGTCCCAGTCCAGCCCTTCTCCCGGTATGTCATCGGTGCCGCCACGCGCTATATCTCCGTCGACGGACAACGCATCGCTGTCGTCATTGACCCAGAAGCGGAAGGTGGACATTCCTGACTGCGCCACTTCTTCATCGACGATCGCTCCGTCGCGATTCTCGTCGAATGCCAGCACCGGGTCGCGCAGGACGTACAGCGTCGCCGTCAGGCCCTGCGCGACGTTTCCCGCGCCCGGATTGCCGTTGCCGTCGTACGACTGTTCGTGAACATGGCTTGTGAGAAGGCCGTCCGCGTTCTCGGCGATCCATCCGTCGCCCGCAAGAATCTCGTTCCCGGGCAGACGGACGGAACTATACCCCCAGTAGCTCGGCGTCGTCGGGATCCCGTCGACCTGCGCTCGCCAGCAGTACCACGGCGCGCAGATGTCGTCGTGTCCGTCGCAGTTGAGCCAGCGCATCGACAGACGGTAGGCGCTGCCCTTCCTCAGCCTGAAAGACCTCGTTGCCGCCGCGTACGGCGCACCCATGGTTATCGTCCGCACGCGCGTGTCGGCCGGGCCGAGTCCCGTTACCGTCATCTCCCACGCGGCGTAGTCGCCGAAGATGTTGAACGCGATTTCGCGGAAGTCCGACGCATCGGGAGGCGTGCCGTCGTCCGAGTCGTCGTTTGGGTCCGTCCCCTGCGCGGCCTCCGCGGCGTCGTCCGCGCCGCCTCCGTCCGTGTCCGGATTGCCCGGGTCGCTCCCGTTCTCGTACTCCTCCAGGTTCGAAAGCCCGTCTCCGTCTCCGTCATAGTCGCCGCCGTCCTCGCCTTCGGCGGAAAGCGGATCGAGCCCGTACGCGATCTCCCATGCGTCGGGCATCCCGTCCCGGTCTGTGTCGATGTAGTGCGGGGACGTCCCAGCCAGGCATTCCTCCCCGTCGGAGATCCCGTCCCCGTCGGAGTCCGCCGACGCCGCGTCGGTGTCGGTGCCGAAGCGGAGGACCACCAGCCGGAAGTTCTCGACGAACCCGGGGCGCATGTACGCGACGGACTTGAGCCGCCGCGACCAGAACGTCTGGAACCCGATGCCGGCGTTGCGTCCGTCCATCTCCTCCCCAACCACGTTGCGGTATGCCAGGTACGCGACGTCGGGGTCGGAATGTCGGACAATGACCTGGAACGAGACGTTATTCGTCTCCGAGCCGCCGCCCTGCCTGCCCATGTTCGAATAGCATATGCAGGTCGCGTAGCTCCCGGCCACCGTCGCCGTCCCGACCAGGACCGACGACCCATCCTTGAGATACAGTCCTCCGTCCGAAAGCGGCGCAACCACGATCGCGCGGGAATCCACCGGACGGGTGAAGTCAAGGGCCTGCACGTCCATTCCGGGATTCTCGTACCCGGCCCGATTGAAGAAGACCGCGCCCCTGGCGGAAACAGTCAGGTTGGACACGACCACGCCCTGCATTACAAGCGGCTGCGGGAGCTCCCAGCGCGCCGTGTGGCAGGCGCCCGTCGCGAAGACGCCGGTGATGTCCGTAAATCCTTCCGTGCTGGCCCAGAGCGGCGCGGCGGCGACTAGAACGGAACCCGACTCCTCTGCGTCGCCGAGTCCGTCTCCGTCGGTGTCGGCCAAGAGCGGGCTGATCCCCATCGCGAGCTCCTCCCCGTCGTCAATCCCGTCTCCGTCGGTGTCAGGGTCCGACGGGTCCGTCCCGTGAACAAACCGCTCCGCGGCGTCGGGCCTGCCGTCGCCGTCGCTGTCCGTCGCGTCGCCCGCGGCGAGAAAACCGGCGGCGTTTCCGTCCACCCCGGACACCTCCCCGTCGGACACGGAGAAGAGCGCGTTGCTCGCGCACTGCGAGACGTCAAGGCTGAATATCCACGAAAAGCCGAAGAGGTTCGTCCCGGCATATATGTCCACGACATCGTCCAGGGGACGCGACCCGGGAGGCCATGAAACTACGGAGAGCATCGAATTCGTGCACCTCGCGACCGCAGTGAGCATGAGGTTCGTCGCAGGCGGCAGATCGCCAAACCCGACGGCCTCACCGACATCGCACGCGTCGGGCAGGCGCAGCGGAGGCTGCAAAGCGTCGCGGGGGGAGTCTGGAACGACGCCGCCTTCCCGCGCGCCGGGCTGGCCGCCGTCGACCAGCAGCTCCCCCATGGCGGCATGCTCCCCGTCGATCTCAGCCTGCGCCGCGTTCATCCGATCCTTCTCCTCGCGGGTGGGAGCCGAGCCGGACTCGGCCATGGCGAAAATCCACGCGCTCAGAAAGGCGACCGTGAGGATTCCGCCCACGCGGCGGATGCGCCGCGACGCGCTGCCGACAACCTTCCACGCGCCGATGGCGGCCAGCAGCGCGAACAGTGCCGCGGCCGAAGGCAGCGCCGCCTTCAGCAGAAGATGCGAGAACATGGCGCCGAAGGCATCCGTCACGACACCTCCTCCCGGGCGACAGATGTGGCGCCGTCCTCACGCATGAATGTTGGCAATTGTTTCATCTTACGGCAATATTATATCATTTTCTCGTTCATCTTTCATAGTTGGCGTTTCGAATCACGTTCACGTCACGATTGAAACATGTAAAGTGATTTGTCGATGAATTTGAGGGCGTGTTTTCAGGGGCGCGGCGGAATCTCGCGTCACGTTACCCGCTAAAGTGACTTAACGCCTGGGAAACTTTCCGGCGCCGTGGAGGAGCAAAAGTTCCAAGAGCGGCGCAAAGTGAAAGACAACAACCAACAATCGGAAAACAGCCTCGCGTGCGCGCGCGTGGTATGTCATACGGAACATACGCATACGGGTATTAGTAATACTTACAGTGTCTCAGACCACGCACGCGTGCGCGCCCGCGCGATCCCCGCGAACTTCGTCGCCGCGTGGAGGGAGAGGATCTTCGCCGACGGGATCGAGGATCCCGTGAAGGTCGCGGTCGAGGAGGCGGTGAAGGACTTCGGCGAAGCGGATGACTTCACGATCTGGGCGTGGTACGCGAACCGCATC
>JAEEGF010586572.1_pt1 | contig 20467 bp, 16 predicted proteins | sample 9134171 | NCBI WGS metagenome assembly JAEEGF01 (sample SAMN16246542, study PRJNA631951) | gut metagenome | biome: gut microbiome; feature: rumen; material: AP-attached | host: Bos | place: Iran: Karaj | collected 2018-10
GATGTTGCAGAAATCAGAGATCTCTTTGGGAGTGCGACCTATTTTGAGCATGGAAACTATAACACTTGATTGACCTTCTTCACGGCCTTCTTCACGGCCTTTTTCAAGACCTTTTTCAAGACCTTCTTCATAGCCTTCTTCTCTTAGACTCTGATTATGCAATTTTTCATTGAAATCAAGTACATGCATTTTGATAACACCCGCCCTTTCTTTTAGGAGAAAATCCTCCATGACGTGATCTTTTATGCAGCTGTCCACAGCAACTGTTACAGCATCTTCTATGGGCATTCCTTTGCTTATATTGTCCCTGACTCTTTCGTTAAGGATAGCATAATCCCTTAAAGGAATGCATTTTTTCATCAGTTCTTTGTTATGCCCGTAGTTTACGTTTAAAACTTTGACAGTAAGCTCCAGCTCGGGGCTGGCTGCCTTTCGTATGAATGAATCCGAGAGTCTTAAGAACTGACTGTCTGAAATGTCCGTTGCTCCATTATAGAATACTATAAACTGAGGAGTAGGGACAGTGATAAGTTTTTTGCCGTAAAGGTCCTTCTTTGGAACCATTTCCTTATACATATCGGTAATGTAAAAAAGATCCCGCAGCGGCATGTTCGGATTGACAGTTGACTGATGTTCGTAAAGATTCACCGTTCCGCTGATGATGAATGAAACATCATTGTAGATCTTAAGGAAGATCGAGTTTTCCAGGGAATTGATCACAAGCTCATTTTCGTCTTTGTAATCCGTTCCGTTTAATGCATTATACAGATCAAGCGCATTTTTCCTGTCACTGAAATACATTTTGAAAACTGAGGATCGGTACTCACGGTTTACCTTGACTCTCTGCGAGTTGGTTCTGGCTTGTTTTTTCTTTTTCTTCTTCATATAGCCTCCTGAATTTGTTCCGGTTGCAGGAGGACATATCACTGTTTTAAGTTGAAAAGCCGCCTGCCTGATTGTATTGAGATTAAGCAGGAACTTTTTGATAAAACAGATCACTTAGAATAAGAGATTGAATGAAACGTTCTGCTCACTGTGATGATATCACGGGTTTGTGATAATTTCAAGTGCTGAAAATTTGAACCCGCGTTTTTGACATTTTCTTCTTTCTTATGGAGAGAAATCATACGCTTGCTTTTAAAGCATTAATGATACATAGAGCAATTAACCGAAATGGATTTCGGCTAAATCGATTTGGACGAAATATATTTCGGTAGGGAGAAAGAAAGCAGGAGGTATTCAGAGGACGAGATCATCACCAGACGAATCATATTTGCTCCTTTCCTGTTTAAAATCATATGATCGGGTTCATAATTGCACTTACGGTATAGTACATCCCCTTTTTGGCAACAGTTCCTTTGGTTGAGAAATTGTGTTTTATGGGGTATGCCATATGCTCAGCCTCTTATAAGTTCACTTATAAGAATAAATCATAATCTTCTTGGTGATTTTTTTGACAAATGTGCTAAAATTATAATGTTGCGTGGGTGGCATGATGAAGAATGCATATGCCTGCCCGATAACGGTGCGGGGATGGAAACATTTGCCGCAAATACCGATGGATTAGGAGAGTGTTAATATGGTAAAAGCTATTGTCGGAGCCAACTGGGGCGACGAAGGAAAAGGAAAGATCACTGACATGCTGGCACAGGATGCGGACATCATCGTTCGTTTCCAGGGCGGAGCAAATGCAGGACATACTATTGTGAACAAATACGGTAAGTTTGCGCTTCACACCTTGCCTTCAGGCGTATTTTACGATCATACGACGAGCATTATCGGTAACGGTGTTGCTCTGAACGTTCCCAAGCTTTTTGAAGAAGTTAAGAGCATTACGGACAAGGGAGTTCCCATGCCGAAGATCCTTGTTTCCGACAGAGCTCAGATGGTAATGCCTTACCACATTGATTTTGATAAATTTGAAGAGGAGAGACTGGGCAAGAATTCCTTCGGTTCCACAAAGTCCGGTATTGCTCCTTTCTATTCCGATAAGTATTCCAAGATCGGATTCCAGGTCTCCGAGCTTTACGGCGACATCGACAGCCTTAAGGCAAAGATCGCAAGAGTGGCAGAGATCAAGAACGCTATGCTTGTAAATCTTTATCACAAGCCTGCCATCAACGAGGATGAGCTTTTCAACACCCTCATGGAGTACAAGAAGATGCTGGATCCCTTCGTTTGCGACACAAGCGCCTTCCTTTGGAAAGCACTTAAGGAGGGCAAGACAGTCCTTCTCGAGGGTCAGCTGGGTTCCTTAAAAGATCCCGATCACGGAATCTACCCCATGGTTACATCTTCCTCCACACTTGCAGCATACGGTGCCATCGGAGCAGGAGTTCCTCCCTACGAGATCAAGCAGATCGTCACTGTCTGCAAGGCATATTCTTCCGCAGTGGGCGCAGGTGCTTTCGTTTCCGAGATCTTCGGAGATGAGGCTGACGAGCTGAGAAGAAGAGGCGGTGACGGCGGTGAGTACGGTGCAACCACAGGAAGACCCAGGAGAATGGGATGGTTCGACTGCGTTGCAAGTAAGTACGGCTGCCGCATCCAGGGTACAACGGATGTTGCTTTCACAGTCCTTGATGTTCTGGGCTATCTTGATGAGATCCCCGTTTGCGTGGGCTACGACATCGACGGCGAAGTTACAACAGACTTCCCCACAACTGTAAAGCTTGAAAAGGCAAAGCCCGTTCTTAAGAAGCTTCCCGGCTGGAAGTGCGACATCAGGGGCATCAAGAAGTACGAGGATCTTCCCGAGAACTGCCGTAAGTACATCGAGTTCATAGAGGAGCAGATCGGCTTCCCCATCACCATGATCAGCAACGGGCCCGGAAGAGACGACATCATCTATAGAAATAAATAAAATAATAAACAGAATGGGTTCAAGTGCGTCCATTCTGTTTTTTTGTTTTTTCCGGATTGTTGCAAAAACAATAGTACTATTCCAACGAAAACCGCCGGAGACGTTCGTCTCCGGCGGTTTTCTGAACAGCTATCGAAATAAAGTCAATCGTCATTTTTTATTAGAAGATACCTTCAGCCATCATAGCGTCTGCAACCTTCTGGAAGCCTGCAATGTTAGCGCCGAGAACCAGGTTTCCGGGATGACCGTACTCCTCTGCAGCAGCGGCAGACTTAGCGTAAATGCTCTCCATGATGCCCTTGAGTTTTTCGTCAACACGCTCGAAGGTCCAGCTTGTACGCTCGGAGTTCTGTCTCATCTCGAGCTCGGAAGTAGCTACGCCGCCTGCGTTTGCAGCCTTTGCAGGTCCGAAGAGAACCTTGTTGTTAAGGAAGTACTCAACAGCTTCCTTCGTGCTGGGCATGTTTGCGCCCTCGGCAACAACCTTACATCCGTTCTTGACAAGCGCCTTGGCGGATTCTTCATCAAGTTCGTTCTGTGTAGCGCAGGGAAGAGCGATGTCGCAGGGAACGGTCCATACTCCCTTACAGCCTTCGTGATACTCTGCATTGGGATGTGTCTCAAGGTACTCCTTGATCCTTCCTCTTCTTACCTGCTTGATCTCCTTAACTGTAGCAAAATCAACGCCGTCCTTGTCAACAATGTATCCGTTGGAATCACTGAGAGTGATGACCTTTGCCCCAAGCTCTGTAGCCTTTACGAGAGCGTACTGGGCAACGTTACCGCTACCGGAGATAACAACTGTCTTTCCCTTGAAGGACTGACCGTTAGCCTTCAGCATAGCGTCTGTGAAGTAGCAAAGACCGAAGCCTGTAGCCTCTGTACGTGCAAGGGAACCACCGAAGGAAAGACCCTTTCCTGTAAGAACGCCGGATTCCGATGCGCCGCGGACACGGAGATACTGACCGTAGAGGTAACCGATCTCTCGGCCGCCTACACCGATGTCTCCTGCGGGAACGTCAACGTCGGGTCCGATGTGACGATAAAGTTCTGTCATGAATGCCTGACAGAAACGAAGAACTTCCATGTCTGACTTGCCCTTGGGATCGAAGTCGCTGCCGCCCTTACCGCCGCCGATGGGAAGACCGGTCAGGCTGTTTTTGAAGATCTGCTCGAAGCCAAGGAATTTAAGTGTGCCTTCTTTTACTGAGGGATGGAATCTCAAGCCGCCCTTGTAAGGTCCGATAGCAGCGTTGAACTGTACACGGAAGCCGCGGTTGATCTGGACTTTATTGTTGTCGTCTACCCATGCCACACGGAATTTGATGATACGATCGGGTTCTGTGATACGCTCGATGATACCCATTTTTTCGTACTCGGGATGTCTTTCGATTACGGGCTCAAGTGATTCGAGAACCTCGCTCACTGCCTGGAAGAATTCTGTTTCGCCGGGATTTCTCTTAGTGACGTCTTCCATCACCCTTTTTAAATACTCATTTGTCAACATAGCTTTTGCTCCTTTTCTGAATCAAAAAAAGGCCGCAGACTGCCTGTGCAATCCACGACCCCTTTGTCGCTTTAATGTATGAGAGCATTTTACACCTTTTTTCGCCATTGTCAAGTGGTAAAGTGATAGATTATTTATAATTATTTTTGAATTCAATTATAAGAGAGGAAACATGAAGCTCGATGCCTGCCTCAAACCGCTTTTTTGCGGCTTCAGGCGACCACTCCCAATACAATGCCGGCGAGGATCACCCCGGCGCAGAAGAGACGGTAGGCTACATTCTTTTCCTTGAAGACAAATTTTCCCGCGAGGATCGTAACAATGGTTCCGGTCTGCTTTATGAGAGTCATGACGGTCACGCGGCTTGCGGGATCGGCGTTGGCGATAAAAAGAGCTTTGTCAGCGGCTACAAACAGCACGGCAAGCAGCCAGATCCATCCGTTCCTGAAAACGGAGAGACTGATCTTTGTGCGGGTGACAAGAACATACAGGACATAATAAAGGGTGAGAAATAGCATATACCAGAATTGGAGCTGGCTGCTGTTCATATCCTTCATGAGGATCTTGTCCATGGTGCCAGAAACGGCATTAAGGATACAGGATATGAAGGCAAGAAGAACGTAAAACCAGGTCTTTGAAGAATCTGAGAGCCCTGCTTCCTTCACTCTTTCCATGACGGTGCCTGATTCGAGCATGTCCTTCATTTCAGCCCGTTTTATAAAACCGGGCTTGAATTTTAAAAGCAGGAGACCGAAGAGAACGATGAAAAGTCCCAAAATGTGGAGGGGGCTCATGGTCTCACTTAAAACAACAACACCCAGGAGCGTTGCAAAAATGACTCTGGAAAGGTCAAGAACGCCGTACATGCTGATGGGGAGCTTGTCTATGGCTTTAAAACTGCAGATCCAGGCTACAAATATGCAAAAGGATTTGAGTGCGATCCACAGGTACTGTGAGGACTCAAGACCGCCTGCGTCCTTCACCTGAGGAATGCAAAGGAGAAAGGAAAGCAGCGTATAGACCACCAGAACCTCGATCACTGTATTCTTTTTAAGGGCTTTCTTTTTGACTGCTTCACGGGCACCCTTTACCACGCCGTAAAACAAAACGAGAAGCATCCACATGATTAATTCCTTTCCTTATACTTACATCATAAAACGGAAACAGAATAGCACAAAATCAAAAAAAAGCAAGTTGGACCCCTGGGAACGGTATGGGCCATTTTTACAAAACCCGGACGAAAAGCATCGAATCAGGAGTCTTTCGCGAAATCCGATGCTTTTTCAAAAGCAAAAACATGAAAAGAGCAGGAAAAAAGCATCGAATCAGGAGTTTTTCGCGAAATCCGATGCATTGTGAAACTTCACAAATCGTGTTATAATCCCAAACACAAAATTGCCTGCTTTGACCGTGTACTTTACGGTCTCGGCATGTTTTATCGATGGAGAAAACACATGAATCTACTTACAGCAGAACACCTGTCACATTCATATACATCGAAAAAGCTTCTGGATGACACTTCCTTCAGCCTTAACGAAAATGAGAAAGTGGGGATCATCGGCATTAACGGTACCGGAAAATCCACACTTTTAAAGATACTTGCCGGGATGATCCACCCGGATGAGGGTACAGTCACAAGAGGGAAGGGCCTCAGGATCGGCTTCCTGCCGCAAACTCCTGTCTTTTCCGAAGGAATGTCCGTATTGGATGCTGCCATGAGCGAATGTCCGAAAGAGGATTACGACAGGCTGCTGCCCGAAGCAAAAAAGATGCTGAACAAGCTGGCGATCCCCGACTTTCTGCAGAACATTAACGAACTGTCGGGAGGTCAGAGAAAGCGCGTGGCACTGGTCCGCACCTTCCTTTCGGAAGCGGACATTCTGATCCTGGACGAACCCACAAACCATCTGGACAGCTCCATGGCAGAGTGGCTGGAGCACTACCTTAACGATTTCAAGGGTGCCATCATCATGATCACCCATGACAGGTACTTCCTTGACAGCGTGGCGGGACGCATAGTGGAACTGGATCACGGAAAACTCTACAGCTACGATGACAACTATCTTGGCTACCTGGCGCTGAAAGAACAGAGAAAGACCTATGAAAACGCTGCGGAAAGGAAACGTCAATCCATCCTGAGAACAGAGATACAGTGGATGATGAGAGGAGCCAGAGCCCGTTCCACCAAACAGAAGGCCCACATCGAGCGATATGAAAATCTTAAAAATGTGGAGCCTCCGAAAAGGGACGTTGAGGCAGGCTTTAATGAACTTAATTCCCAGATGGGGAAAACGTTGTCTTCCCGTATGGGAAATACTACCATTGAATTGGAACACATTTCAAAAAGTTATGGGGATAAAGTGCTCATCAGAGACTTTTCCTATATCTTTTTAAAAAATGACCGCATCGGTATCATCGGCTCCAACGGCTGCGGAAAATCCACTCTTTTAAAGATCATTAACGGACTGATCGAGCCGGATTCCGGAAACGTAAAGATCGGACAGACAGTGAACATCGGCTTCTTTTCACAGGAAAACGAGAGTCTTGATGAAAGTATGCGTGTGATCGATTACGTCCGTGAAGGAGCTGAAGTCATTCGCACTACTGAAGGAAATCTCACGGCCTCACAGATGCTGGAAAGGTTTCTTTTTCCTCCCGACATGCATTATGCCCTCATCTCACGGCTTTCCGGAGGAGAGAAAAGGAGACTTTGTCTTCTTCGGATCCTCATGACAGCCACAAATGTGCTTTTCCTGGATGAGCCCACCAACGATCTTGACATCGAAACCCTCACGATCCTTGAGGATTTTCTTGATCATTATACAGGCATAGTTGTTGCGGTTTCCCATGACCGCTATTTCCTGGATCGTATTGCAAGAAGGATCTTTGCCTTTGAAGAAAACGGTGTCATAAAGCAATACGAGGGAGGCTACACCGACTTTCTGGAAAAGTCCGGAGGCCTTCAGAGCTCCGTAAACGAAAAAAGAAACAATGCCAAAAACAGTTCTTCCGAATCCGTGAGCACCTGGAAGGAAGCTCCGAAGAAGGCCAGATTCTCCTACAAAGAGCAAAGGGAATACGAGACTATAGAAAGCGAGATCGAGGCTCTTGAAAAAAGAGTGGAGGAGTTGACACTTGAAGCGGAAAAATACACCAGTGACTACGGCAAACTGATGGAACTGACAAACGAAAAGGAAAAACTTGAAGAAGAACTTCTTAATAAAATGGAACGCTGGGAGTACCTTGAAGATCTGGCAAAAAAGATACAAAACGGCGAATAAAAACAGCTCCGAAAAGTCACAAAGCTTTTCGGAGCTCTTTTGTTTAAATACAGTAAAATGACATCAATAGATCTCGATGGTGTAGCTCTTTTCGGATTTTCCGCCGGGCTCACAGGCGAGTGAAAGCGGTTTCTCCGAGAATTCGCCGTCAAAGCCTTTGAAATCGGGGATGCCGTACCATGGCTCGATGCAGATGAAGGGTGCATCCTTACCGGTGGGAGACCAGATCCCGAGAGCCGGGGTCTCGAAACGCACAGTGACCAGGCGTTTTCCCTTTTTGTCCAAAAGTTCTGCTTCATCAGCCTGACGGTCTCCAAGGACGTAGGCATCATTGTCAAAGGTGTGATGCTCGTAAAGGAGCTTGCCGTTCTCAAGATTTACTGTCGACTTTTCTCCGCTTAAGGTCCCGCCTGCATATCCCAGGTTTTCGAAGGACTCCAGCCTTCTTCCTTCCTTAAAAAGACGGACGCTTGCATTGCAGGGTTCACAACAGAAGGCGGGATGAGCGCCGATGGAAAAATACATGGTTTCCGCACCGATGTTGATCACCCTCCAGGAAACTGTCAGACGGCTCTTTTTGAGCACATATTCGATCCGGAGTTCAAAATCAAAAGGATAGAGCTGTTTCGTTTCTTCCGAGGAACGGAGGTAGAAGGTACAGCTGTCCGGATTCTTTTCAAGAAGCTTAAAATCGGTGTCTCTGGCAAATCCGTGCTGAGGCATGGAGTATTCATTACCGTGGATCTTTATTTTTTTGTTGTTCAGGGCACCCACGATGGGGAACAGCACAGGTGACGATCTGGGCCAGAATTCGGGATCGGCCTGGAAGATGTATTCTGTGTTGTCTTTTTTGAAACTCTTAAGTTCAGCTCCGTGGTAGCTGATCACACATGAGTACTTTCCGCTTCTGATCGTTACATTCATATCGTTCCTTTCTTCCCCTGTTTCGGGATTCGAGTCCATACGAATTGCTGCATTGTTTTCATTTACCATGATATTATTTCCGCTCCTTCTTCTGTCACGAGTACTTGGATCTCCCATTGAGCGGACGGAAGTCCGTCGTCGGTGTAAACTTCCCAGTCGTTTTCGTCAGTAATGTATATGCCTTCTTTACCCATGTTAACCATGGGTTCGATAGTGAACATGAGTCCCGGGGCCAGGAGCATCTCAGTGCCGCGCCTTGAGTGGTAGCCCACCCAGGGATCTTCGTGGAACTCGTTCCCTACTCCGTGACCGCCTATCTCCCGGACGATAGTGAAACCGTTCTTGTAAACGTAGTCATGGACCGCCTGCCCCATGTCGCCCAGAAAGCCCCAGGGTTTTACTGCTTTGAAACCTTCCTCCACGCTTTCTTTTGTAACCTGCACGAGGCGGCGCACTTCAGGATCCACATCTCCGATACAGAACATTCTGGAGGAATCCGAGTAGGCTCCGTTTAAAATGGTGGAGCAGTCAACATTGATGATGTCCCCGCTCTTAAGGATCACCTTGTCGGAAGGGAATCCGTGGCAGACCTGATCGTTCACCGAAGTGCAGACGCTGTAAGGAAAGCCTTCATAGTTCAGGGGGGCAGGGATACCGCCCATCTTAGTGGTCATGTCGTAGACGATCCTGTCGATCTCGGCAGTTGTCATACCCTCTTTGATCACGTCCTGAATGTAGTCGAGGACTGCGACGTTGATCTTTGCACTTTCTTTGATCCTTTTGATCTGTTCGGGAGTTTTGATAAGGTTTCTCCCGGGAACCTTGTGATGTAAAAGACGGATCTTTTTGATCTTCTGGTCGAAGGCCTTGTGGCAGTTCGCGTACATTTTACCGCTTTCGCACCAGCAAGGCTCGTCATCTCTGAATTTTACGGACATATTCTCTCTCTTTCTTTTTGCTACCTTTCTTTACTTTACTCTCTTAGTTTGAAATTAGCAAGAAAAAAATACCAAAAAAGAGACCCCACAGTTGCTGTGGGGCCTCGAAAAGGAAACAATAACAAATGGAATTGTCTTAGAAAACGATCTCCGAAAGCTTGACGGGTCTGCCCTCGTCGAGAGATTTTTTTGCTGCCTTGGCGATGAGAACGGGCTGAAGGCCGTCGTTTATGCCCACGGGAACTTCCCCCTTACCCTCGCAGGCGTCGCAGAACATGGAGACTTCTTTTGAGAAGGAAGCCATGTAACGCTCAAGGAAGAAGTAGAGAGGCTTCTCGCCCGTAACGCCGGACTCGGTGCTGATGACAGCGGTGGAAGGAGCGTCATTGGTAACCGCAACCTGTCCCTTAGATCCGAAGACTTCGGCTCTCTGATCGTAACCGTAAGCAGCCTTACGTGAGTTGTCGATCACTGCCAGTGCGCCGTTTTTAAGCTTCATTGTGATGACCGCCGTGTCAATGTCTCCGCACTCTGCAATTGCGGGATTTACGAGGCAGGCGCCGCTTGCATATATTTCCTCGACATCGCTGCCCGAAAGGTAACGTACCATATCGAAATCATGAATGGTCATATCCAGGAAGATGCCTCCCGAAACCTTGACGTAATCAAGTGAGGGAGCATCGGGATCCCGGGAAGTGATCTTTACAACGTGAACATCGCCGATCTTGCCTGCTTTAACAGCCTCACGGACTGCTTCAAAGTTGTGATCGAAACGGCGGTTAAAGCCCACCTGGAACTTAAGATCCGTACCCTTCAAAGCTTCCATTACCTCTTTGATCTTTGCAAGATCCTGTGAGATGGGTTTTTCGCAGAATACATTTTTCTTTGCCTTGATGGCTTCGATGGCAATGTCTGCATGTGTGTTTGTGGATGAGCAGATGAGAACGCCGTCGATCTCGGGGTTATTAAGGATGTCGTGATAATCCTTGGAAACATTTTTGATCCCCAGACTTCTTGCCCATGCTGCGGCTTCGTCACTCATAAAGGGGTCGGCGATGGAAAGAACTTCGGCGTTCTTAATGTTAAAAGTGATGCTTTCCGTATGAACTTTTCCGATCCTGCCGGCTCCGATGATACCCAACTTTACCATAAGTAAATCCTCCGTGTCGTATGTTTTATTCATCCTAAAAATTTAATACATAGTTAGCATGTTTTTATTAATTCAAAGGCATTATAGCACCGAAAAGAACACAATTCAACAACTAAATTTACATAAACTTACTTTTTTTTGTTGATTTCTATTACATTATGATGTATAACATTAAATTAGGAAAAAATGAAAGAGATCCAAAGGGAGGATTTTAAAATGGCAATGAAAAGCTACAGAATCAGCAGAATGGAGCAATACATCCTGGACAAGGAACATGTTTCCATGGACGAACTATGCAGAGTGTTCGATATCTCCATAAACACCTGTCGCCTGGATGTGGCTGAGCTCTGCTCCAAAGGTACGATCAAAAAAGTTTACGGCGGTGTGTCCAGCATCAAAGAAAACTCGCTGATCCCTTTTGAACAGCGCAAAATGACAAATTCCAACATTAAAAAAGAGATCTGCAAAGAAGCTGCGGAAGTTGTGGAAGACGGAGACATAATCTTCATAGATTCCGGATCCACCACCATGTATCTTCCCGATTTTCTTGCGGAAAAGAAGAATGTAACGGTCATTACCAACAACCTTAATGCCATTGTAAGAGGAGTGCAGTTTCCGGACATTCAGATCTTCTGTCTGCCCGGAACCCTTGACAGAAGGACAAATTCTTTTGTGACCTCCGACACTGACAAGGTCCTCTCGCGTTTCAACATCAAAAAGGCTTTCATTGCAACTGCAGGCATTTCCGAGGCAGGCGATGTCTCAAATTCATCCCCTCTGGAATTTGAAGTTAAAAGAGCAGCCATGGCGCATTCCGCAAAGAAGTATCTCATCGCGGATTCATCAAAGTTCGGCAAGAGTTCCCTTCTGAATTTTACGGCTCTTTCCGAGATGGATGCATTTTTTACCGATGATGCCATCGACAAAAAAGCGATTCTTTACTGTGAACAGAATAAGGTACGACTGGTCACTTCCTGCAAAGGAAGATAAAGCAGGCAATCTACCAATTTTTGCCGAAAAATGACATTGACCGCTCCTTAAATAAATGGTAGATTTATCATAAATCTAACAAAAATACACCAGTCTTTTCATAATAATATGATAAGATTGAAAGGAGATAAGAGATGTCACTTGTACCAATGAAGGATCTTTTGGCAGCCGGCGAAGAAAAAGGATACGGAGTGGGAGCATTTTCCGTGGCGGACATGGAGATGATCCTGGGGGCAGTGAGAGCGGCAGAGGAACTTAACATGCCGATGATACTGCAGATCGCTCAGGTCAGACTGCCATTCTCGCCTTTGGACAAGATAGCCCCCATGATGACAGCTGCGGCAAAGAACGCAAAAGTCCCCGTGGGAGTTCATTTTGATCACGGCCTTGACAGGGAAATGATACAGAAAGCCCTTGAACTTGGCTTTACATCGGTAATGATCGATGCCTCAAAGCTCCCCATCTCGGAGAACATCAGGATCACGGCGGAAATCAAGAAGATGGCTGAAAAGTACGGCGCGAGCGTGGAAGCGGAAGTGGGACAGCTGGGCGTTTCGGAGGACGGAAGCGGAGATGCTTCAAAGATCCACTCGGATCCCAAAGAAGTGAAGCGTCTCTACGAAGAGACGGGGGTCGATGCCATCGCCCTTTCCATAGGAAACCAGCACGGCTTTTACAAAGCGGCTCCCAGGCTGAATTTTGAGATACTTGAAGAAGCAAACGCACTTGTCCCCGTGCCTCTTGTGCTTCACGGCGGTTCAGGCATATGCGATGAGGACTTTCGCAAATGTATTTCAAAAGGTATCACCAAGATCAACGTGGCAACAGCCACATTCAGTGCGGTAAAGGATGCAGCGGCGGATTATCTGAAAAATGAAAAGACGGACTACTTTTCCATGAGTGACGCCATGACCGTGGCAGCATACAAAAACATTAAAAAGCATATGCAGGTCTTTTCCATGGACAGGCAGTTCTGAACGGAGATAAAGGAGAAGAAAATGGCCTATATAGATTTTGCCAAAGATCGGAGATTTGACATCATACCTCTTGGAAGAGCGGCGATCGATCTGAATCCGACGGACTTTTACAAACCATTAAATCAAAGCACCACATTTAAAAAGTATCTGGGGGGCTCTCCCGCAAACATAGCTGTGGGAATGGCAAGACTGGGTAAGAAAGTGGGATTTATCGGAAAGGTTTCCGACGATCAGTTCGGAACCTTTATCGAGGATCGTTTTAAAGAAGAATGCATAGACATTTCACACCTTGTGAGAGCAAAGAACGGAGAAAAGCTGGGACTTACTTTCACGGAGATAAAGAGCGAAACGGAGAGCAGCATACTGATGTACAGAGATGCCATCGCAGATCTTGAGCTTGATGTTTCGGAGGTTGACGAGGACTACATTAAGAGCAGTGCATCTCTTCTGATATCGGGGACCGCGCTTGCCAAGAGCCCTTCAAGGGAAGCAGCCCTTAAAGCCTTAAGACTTGCAAAGAAGAACGGAACGGTCGTGATCTTTGACATAGATTACAGACCTTACACATGGAAGAATGATGACGAGATCTCGGTTTATTACTCAACCGTAGCGAGAGAGGCCGATGTGATCCTGGGTTCGAGAGAAGAGTTTGACCTTACGGAAAGACTTCTGGGAACCTCCGGTACGGACAGGGATACAGCAGCCTACTGGCATGGGTGCGGGGCTAAGATCGTTGTTGTAAAACATGGCAAAGAGGGCTCCACAGCCTACACGAGTGACGGAAAGAGCTACTCTGTCAAGCCTTTCCCCGTAAAACTCTTAAAGAGCTTCGGAGGAGGAGACGGCTATGCATCCGCTTTCCTTTACGGACTCATGGAGGGATGGGAGATGCAGGATGCACTGGAATTCGGGAGTGCGGAAGCTGCAATGCTGGTGGCGAGCCATGCCTGCTCTGAGGATATGCCCGGAGTTGAGGAAGTAAAGAGATTTATCAGAGAAGAAAAAGAACAATACGGCGAAATGGTGGCACGTGTCTGAATTTCTGCTGTTTGATCGGAGAAGAATATGAGCATGTTTGAAAGACCTGAATTTAACGAAAACGGTGTAAAGATCGTGTCGGAAGAAAACTCCGATATGATGATGGATATTAAGATCTTCAGGATGAAGAAGGGCGACAGCCTTGAATTTACCGATGCAAAGGACGAGACAGCGATCCTTCTCACGGAAGGGAAGGTGACCTATGCATGGGAGGGCAAAAAAGAACCGGCCTCCAGGAAAAATGTATTTGAGGAACCGCCCTACTGTCTGCACATGAGCAGAGGAAAAAAAGCAACGATCACTGCGGATGAGGATTCGGAGATCATTGTTCAGAAGACGGAAAATGGAAAAGAATTTGCAACGAAGTTCTACACTCCTGCCGAGAACAAGATCGAACTCATGGGCGCCACACAATGGGAAGGGACCGCAAAGCGCGAGGTGCTGACGGTTTTTGACTATCAGAATGCACCCTATTCCAACATGGTGATGGGAGAAGTCATCACGAAGGCCGGGAGATGGTCCAGTTACATTCCCCATTCCCATCGCCAGCCCGAGGTGTACTACTTTAAGTTTGAAAAACCTCAGGGCTTCGGAGCAGCCTTTATCGGAGACAATGTGTTTAAGTCCCGTGACGGAAGCTGCATAAAGATCCCCGGCGGTCTCACCCATCCCATGGCTGCCGCACCGGGATACAACATGTATTATTGCTGGATGATAAGGCACTTGCCCAACGATCCCTGGACCACGAGAGACAACGATCCGGATCATGTATGGCTGCTGGATGAGTGATAATACGGGCAGAAGGAAAATAACGAAAGTTTTTAAGGAGATCAACTTATGGGTACAGTTAATCTTACAGTAGGCCAGGCTCTGGTCAGATTCCTCGATAATCAATATGTCTCCTTTGACGGAGTGGAAAACAAATTTGTGGAGGGCGTGTTCACCATCTTTGGACATGGCTTCGTGCTGGGCTTCGGTCAGGCTCTGGAGGAAGATCCCGGTAAGCTTAAGGTTTTCCAGGGACGTAATGAACAGGGCATGGCTCATGCAGCGGCAGGCTTTGCCAAGCAGAATAACAGAAGGAAGATAATCGCATGCGCTTCCTCCATCGGCCCGGGAGCGGCCAACATGGTCACAGCGGTTGCGGATGCTACGGCCAACAGTCTTCCCCTTCTTGTTTTTACGGGAGACACCTATGCCACCCGTCAGCCGGACCCCGTGCTGCAGCAGGTGGAGCAGCCCTGGGATCTGAATCTCACCACAAGTGATGCTTTCAGACCTGTGTCCAGGTTCTGGGACAGGATCTCACGGCCGGAACAGCTCATGTCTGCGATGATAAATGCCATGAGAGTTCTGACGGATCCTGAAATGACAGGCGGTGTCTGCATTTCACTTCCCCAGGATGTTCAGGGAGAACGTTACGACTGGCCCGAAGAATTCCTTGCAAAGAGAGTGATGAAGATCACAAGACGCCTTCCCGTTGATGAAGAGATCAACGATGCGGTGGCTTTGATCGGAGGCAGCAAAAAGCCACTGGTGATCGTGGGTGGCGGTGTGAGGTACTCGGAAGCGGGAGAAGAAGTGGTCAAATTCTGTACGGCTTTCAACATCCCCTATGCAGAGACACAGTCCGGAAAGAGTGCAACGAAGGGAAGCAATCCTTATAACCTCGGTGGACTCGGATGCACCGGCAATCTTTCAGCAAATATGATCGCAAGAGAAGCGGATCTGATCATCGGTGTCGGTACAAAGCTTTCCGATTTTACCACGGGCTCAAAGGAACTCTTTGCAAATCCCGGTGTAAGATTCCTCTGGATCAATGTTTCGCGTTACCACAGCCTCAAAATGAACGGAATGCCCCTGGTGGGAGACGCCAAGGCATCACTTGATAAACTTGTGAACTACCTGAGCTCGCTTAAATACGTGAGCGGCTACGGAAATGAGATAAAGGAAGCAAAAGCGGCCTGGGATAAGGAAATGGATTTTCTGACTCACACAGAGTACGGTGAGTCATACAAACCTCTGATAAAGGCTATGGAGCCCGGCGTCCTCGAGGAATTCAAAAAAGCTACCGGAGGTGTCATCACCCAGACTGCAGCTATCGGTCTGATCAGGGAAAAAATAGAAGCCAACGCCATAATCTGCGCGGCTTCCGGAAGTCTTCCCGGAGATCTGCAGCGCATGTGGACAACAGAGGAAAAGGATTCCTACAACATGGAGTACGGCTACTCCTGCATGGGCTGGGAGATCGCCGCCGGATTCGGTGCGAAGCTTGCAAGACCCGAACGTCAGGTCTACGCAATGGTTGGGGACGGCGCCTTCATGATGCTCCATTCCGAACTTGCCACATCCTTACAGGAAAAGAAGAAGATCATAGTGCTTCTGTTTGATAACTGCGGCTTCGGATGCATAAACAATCTTCAGATGAGCAATGGTATCGGCTCACTTGCTACCATGTTCCGTTACAGGGACGACAATAATGAACTCAAGGGAGATCTCATCCCCACTGACTTTGCAATGATCGCGAGAGGCTACGGCTGTAAAGGTTACACAGCCACCACTATGAAAGAGCTGGAAACAGCACTTGAAGAGGCAAAGAAGGATGAAGTTTCCGTGCTCATCGACATCAAGGTAATGCCCAAGACTATGACTGACGGTTATCTTTCCTGGTGGAATGTGGGGCTCGGTGATTCCGATACAAACCCCGATATCCATGAGGCTTTTAAGAACCGTATGGATCATCTGAAACGTGCGAAAAAGTTTTAAATATCGCCATTTACAACAAAAAATCTGTAAACATCCACTATTCTTGATATAAAATAACAGTGGAATTGTTAGGCTTTTTCTGCTATCATTTAGAGAGCATTTGTGGACAAAACGGCGTTTGAAGTTCCATAAGAACGTGCCTTTTGCAAGGAACCACAGAGCTTTTGGCAGAGCAGGCATAACAAAAAATAAGTTATACTAAATTATAATTGAAAGGACATTTTGTTATGTTTAGCAAAGACAAGGTAAGATTGGGAATTGCACCTATAGGTTGGACCAATGATGACATGCCGTCTCTCGGAGGAGAAAACACCTTCGAACAGTGTGTCAGTGAAATGGCCCTTGCAGGCTTCACAGGCTGTGAAGTTGGAAACAAGTATCCCAAGGATACTGCTGTTTTAAAGGAAGCTTTGGAACTTCGGGGCATGAGGATCGCCAGCAAGTGGTTTTCCTCATTTCTGGCAACAAAGCCCTACGAAGAGACGGAAAAGGAATTCCTTAAGGAACTGGACTACCTTGAAGCTATGGGCGCAGACAGGATCAACGTTTCGGAACAGAGTTATTCGGTTCAGGGAAATGAAGCCCTTTCCATTTTTGACAATAAGGTACATTTTACCGATGAAGAGTGGAAAAAGATGTGCGACGGCCTCAACAGGCTGGGAAAAGTTGCAAAGGACAGAGGCTTCAAGCTTTGCTTCCATCATCACATGGGAACAGGCGTTCAGACCATAGAAGAAACGGCTAAAATGCTGGACGATACCGATCCCGATCTTGTGTTCCTTTGCTATGACACCGGACATTTCACTTTTTCCGGTGAGGATCCCACGTACATTTTGAAGCATTATCCCGACAGGATCGGTCATGTTCATTTAAAAGATGTTCGTGCGGATGTGCTCAAAAAGGCAACTGAAGGCAGATGGTCCTTCCTGAAAGCGGTAAGAGAGGGAACTTTCACCGTGCCGGGAGACGGATGCGTTGATTTTGATGCTGTATTTAAAGAATTGGAGAAGATGAATTACTCAGGCTGGTTCCTTGTGGAAGCCGAACAGGATCCCGCCAAAGCGAATCCCCTGAAGTATGCCATGATGGCCCGTAAGTTTATTGCTGAGAAAACGGGGCTGTAAATCCGGCGGTTCAGGGCAGAATTAAACGGAGGAAACCATGAAATACGTTATTAAAGTCGTTAACTTTTTGAAGAAGGCAACCAAAACCCTTCTGGAATGGATCGGGAAAGTTGCCGGAAACAGTGGGACGGTAAGTATTAAGATGAAGCTGACATTGAGCTTCCTCGTTCCGGTGATACTGGTAATGGTTTTAGGCATTACTTCCTATGAGAAGTCGAAAGCAGCCCTTACAGGCAGCTACGAGGATACTGCCCGTTCAACCATCGAGTCCACCGGTAACTATTTCGATCTAATATCGGAGATGGTTGAATCAAAAGTTGCACAGGTTTTATCCGTTAATTCGGTCAATTCCTACTTCGGAGATGCATTTGAAGGCGGTTCCGAAGAGGAAAGAATGGCCAAGAGCGCGATACAGACACAGATGAAACAGGTTGCGAACGCGGACGATATCGTTCTTGATGTCAGTGTTCTCAGCTACTCCATAAATAAAAGCTTTTCTTCCAACGGATCCTTCCTGATCCTTGGATCAACGGGGGCTGAATCCTATGATGCTTCGACCGAAGGCGAACTATTCAATTCCTACGGAGAGAAGGAAGCGTGGATCGGCGGACATTCCTACATAGACGGATTCGAACTTAAAGAAGGAGACTACAGCTGGGTTTTTGTGAGAGCTTTTTATGATTCTCTCGGCGACAAGCTCGGATACATTTCTGCCGATGTCAACACAGAAGTTGTAAAGAATGCCCTTTCACAGATCAATCTCGGTGATACGGCTAAATTCTCACTTGTAACAAGGGACGGTAACGAGACCACAAGAAACGGTCTTTCGGGAACCATTTTCTACGGAACCAAATTCTATCAGAAAGCTCTGGAATCACCTGAAAAAAGCGGAATTTCCCACGAAAAGATGGACGGTAAAAAGTACCTCTGCCTTTTCTATAAGATCGGAGACACGGGCGCAATGATCTGCGGCCGCATAGAAGAAAAGGAGATCCTTAAGACTGCTGACAGCATTAAGACCATCACCTTCGTTATTACCATCATGTGCGTTCTGATAAGCACAGGAATAGGCCTTTTTGTATCTGTCGGACTGAGCAGATCCGTCGATATGACAGTTAAGGTACTTGGTAAGGCGGCTGAAGGCGATCTGAGAGAAAGAATGCATTCAAAACGCAGGGATGAATTCGGAAAACTGTCCAATGCCACGGACAAGATGCTTCACAATACCAAGAAGCTGATCGTTCAGGCTGCCACTGCATCCGATGCCCTGAACACATCTTCCGGAGAACTGCTTGATTCAGCCAACCAGCTTCTTGGTTCCTCCGCGAGAATGAACACATCCATCGATGAGATCAAGCGCGGTATCACCATGCAGGCAAGCGATGCTTCCGATTGCCTTGCGGATACGGAAGTACTGAATGAAAAGATCGATGATGTGAGAAAGAATGTAAACGACATCGAAGGAATGGCCGGAAACGCAACCGAAGCAGTTGCCGAGGGCGTTAGATCCGTAGACGAGCTGAAGGCTAAGGCGGGAGAGACGGCAACCGTTACAAAGACCGTCATTAACGATATCCAGGCATTGGCAGGCGAAACAAAGACCATCAACCAGATCGTTGAGACCATCAATGACATCGCAACCCAGACCAACCTTCTTTCACTGAATGCATCCATCGAAGCGGCAAGATCCGGTGATGCCGGCAGAGGCTTCGCTGTTGTTGCAAACGAGATCCGTGTTCTTGCGGACCAGTCAAAGGAAGCGGCAAACGAGATCAGGAAGATCATCGGTTCTATCGTTAAGAGGACAGGTGATACGGTCGCATCCGCAAAGCAGGCGGACGATATAGTTACACAGCAGGGTATCGCTGTGGAGAGCACCCTTAAGAAATTCACCGATATCGAAGACAGCGTCCGCAACATAGCGGGAAGCATTGCAAACATCGGCAGTCAGGTAAAGGAGATCGAAAGCGCAAAGGAGCATACCGTAAGCTCCATCCAGAGCATATCTTCCGTTCTTCACGAAACGGAAGCAATGGCGGAGGAACTCGAAAAGAGCTCTCAGATCACCAAGGAAGAAGTGGAAAGCCTGAATTCCGTAATCTCCTCACTGGAGCAGGAAGCAGGACAGCTTAAGGAAGAACTTAATTCGTTCAAGATCTGATAATAAAAGGAAAACTGAGAATAAAAACGCCGTCCTCAGGGACGGCGGAATTCTCTGGGGCTTTTGCCCACAAATTTGTTGAAAGTCCGGTTGAACTGCGAAAACGAGTTAAAGCCGCAGGCACCGGCAATGTCTGTGATCTTAAGGTTATCCGAGAGCAGCATCTGCTGGGCGTTTCGGATGCGGGTCATCTGGATGTAATTCACCAGATTGAAGCCTGTTATGGCTTTGAACTGGTGGGAAAGATAGTAAGGCGATATAAAGAACATCTGGGAAAGCGATTCCAGGGACAGTTCCTCCGCAAAATGTGCGTGAATATAGGAGGTGACCTGGTAGATCTTTTCCTCGAGAGTATCTTCCTTCACCGTCTTATAAGAGTTCTTCGGCGCATATCTGTTCAGACAGAACAGAAATCGCATAAACTCCGCGTGCACCTGAAGCATATATCCCGGTTCTTTTAGCTTCAGAAGCCGCGAAATTTCATTTATATGGGAAAATATGTCCGCCTGTTCCACCTCCGAAAATCTCAGCACCGGAGGATCGGCATAGAAGACGGACAGAAGTCTTAAGGTTTCTTCCTTAAGAATGGGGTTCGACTCTTCGGGGATGGAGAAGTCGATGATAAGTCTCCTTACAGGATCACCCTCAGGATAGATTGATTTGTGGAGTTTGAGGGGCGGCAGCAGAGTTATGTCATATTGCCGCAGAGGAAAGAGGGCACCGTCCACAAGATGCTCGGCTTCTTTAT
>JAEEGF010041604.1_pt1 | contig 20460 bp, 22 predicted proteins | sample 9134171 | NCBI WGS metagenome assembly JAEEGF01 (sample SAMN16246542, study PRJNA631951) | gut metagenome | biome: gut microbiome; feature: rumen; material: AP-attached | host: Bos | place: Iran: Karaj | collected 2018-10
TAAGGGGGATGCTGTAATGAAAAGCTAGCCCTCTTACTTATTTTTTTCTTCAAACCCTTATTTATAGATTAACAATTTAAATTAAAACATTATGGAAAGAAGACAAAAGTTTGATATTAAGTTTAGAAAAGATATAGAATCTGAAAAACTTAAAGTAGAAACAAAATTAGGAAATACCGTTAAGATTTATTCCTGGGACGGTGGTATTAAAGAGTATCCAATAGTTGCCTCAGTTAGTGGATTAGCACATAACTATTCAAATTTTGGAGAAATATTTTACAACCAACAAGTAAAAAATGAAATAGCAGATCCTCACTGTTTAGATCTTTATGTTGTTTCATTACCAGTTATTACAAATTTTGAAAAATCTGTTATGGATGTTATTAGTCATGCTATGGATAAGGACTATAATTATCCAATTGGTGATGGAAAATTTGAAGAATCTAATTATAAAGATATAAAAGAAGTAGCAAACATACTTCAAGAGGGAGCTATTGATGATTTTATAAAAATTACAACAGCATATTCTAATATTCCTGTATTAAAACATGATACTCATGGTGGAGAAGAATATGTCCACTATATGAATTTCTGTTTTTATCCGAGAAAACTTCAGGAATTAGAATGGATAAAAAAGAAGTATTTTCCAGGATTATTAGAAAATTAAAATTATATAAGAATAAATAAGAAAGACTAGATTAATTTCTAGTCTCTCTTATTTTATTTTATTTTATTTTATTATCATAACAACCAAATACGCAAAATCCAATATTAAGCGGTTATAGTCTAAATAATTCCAACCTACTTATCTTTCTTCAAACCCTTATTTATAGATTAACAATTTAAAATTATAAAATTATGTTATTAGATTTTTTGACTAGAATAAAAAAGACTAGTTTAAAAGAAGAAAATAAATTACAAGAAGAATTAAAAACTCTTTATGTTGATTACTTAGGAAATCTTAAATATATCAGTTCTCAAGAAATAAAAGAAAAAAATAATGATATACCTAAAAGTACAGAAATAGAGAACACGAATTATAAAACACTAATTGCACGAATTATAAAACACTAATTACACGATTAATAAAACACTAATTGCACAAATTAAAAACATAAATTACACGAATTTTCTGCTTTCGCTGAATAGTTACTTGTTAACCGATAAAGTAAAAAAATGTCAAGCTGCTGTTTGATAAATAATTAGTTATTGTGTCTTTGCATTTTTTGAATTTGTTCTGAAAAATCATCTTATGTGCTAAAATTGTTTTTAAGTAATTGGTAACTAAAATTTTATATGGTATATTTTGTTTCTTTTTTTACGTTAAGGGTTGTCTGAAATTGTTTGAAAAACGCCTCGTTTAACATTTGTTGACATTTAAGAAAGGGGAGTTTTTCGTATTAGTATATTGTGCATTTTTTTACATCATTTTGTAAATATTTAATCATCTTTCATAACCAAAAGCCTATTTCTTTATGAATAACAAAAAGAGACAAGAAAAACGAGTCATGAAAACCATTGAACGATGCATCAAGGAACACAAGCAGCCGTCAGAACAAGCAAACTGGACAATAATCACCGCAATGGACCACATTTGCCAAAATGTGTCGGGAAGTAGTCTATCGGATAAATTTTGGAAGGAAGCGGAGAAACCGTTGTCTTTTCTCGGAGAGAAGTTGGGATTGACAGATATGCAGATTGTTTTTCTCTCGCTATTGGCAGAAGCCGGTGAACCGCTCTCTTGGAAGAAAATGGGAGAAACCCTCTTTTGCACGAGACTTACCATGATGTCATACAGTGACGAGTTGGAAAGACTAATAGAGAAGAGATGGGTAATACGTCAATACTCTAAATTCCTGAATCGTGAATTGATAGAAGGGTATGCCCTCGAAAAAGGTCTGCTTGCCGCTTTCAAAAAGAACGAGGTTTTTGTACCGGAAAAAATCGACGGATTAACCGAACAGGAGTTCATAGATAAATTGAAAAGTCATTTGGACAGAAGCCTTCATGAACGTTTTGTCATATTCGAGAACGAAGAGGAATGGATGAAGCAGTTAGTTGAGGCAAATAAGAAGTTGCCATTATGTTGCAGAGCTCTTGGATTTAAGGATATTCATGTGATTTCTCTCCTTCTTATGGTTGTTTACGATTATTCGCAGTATGCGGATTCTGATAAAGAGGGACTTCATCTAAATACGATTAACTTGTTTTATCCTGAAGAATGGGAGTGTGATCATCTTCGTAAGAGACTGCAGGACGGAAGTCATGTGCTTATTCAAGAGGGACTGGTGGAACATAAATGTGAGGAAGGAATAGCTGATTCCGAATGTTATGTGCTCACATCGAAAGCAAAAGAGGAGTTGCTGCCGTCCTACAAGCTCTTTGTCCCGTCCAATGGTGGTGGAATTAAGAAAGTCGGTGAACTAAGAAGTTTCACACAGATTATAGAAAAGCAGTTGTTTTATAATCCAGTTGAAAAGATACAGATTGAGCGTCTCACCAATATCTTGTCGGAAGAGAAATACTTTCATGTACACAACCGGCTTTTGGATGCCGGGCTACGAACCGGTCTTGCTTGCCTTTTTTATGGAGCTCCCGGCACTGGAAAGACGGAGACTGTGTTGCAGATAGCCCGTCAGACGGGACGTGACATCATGCAGATTGATATCTCTAGAATCCGCGATAAATATGTTGGTGAGTCTGAGAAGAATACCTGTGCGATGTTCAAGCGCTACCGTCAGTTATGCCGTCAGTCATCGGTTACCCCGATTCTTTTCTTCAACGAGGCAGATGCTATTTTCGGAAAACGCACATCCGTAGGACAGAATCCATCCGTGGAGAAAATGGACAATTCCATGCAGAATATCATTTTGCAGGAGATGGAAACGCTGGACGGAATCCTGATTGCCACCACCAACCTTACCGGAAATTTCGACAGCGCTTTCGAACGCCGTTTTCTGTTCAAGGTGGAGTTCGGGAATCCGGAAAAGGAGGTGAAGGCGAGAATCTGGATGTCGATTATTGATTCCCTAAGCGAGGAGGATGCGCTGCTGCTTGCGTCCCGATACGATTTCAGCGGCGGACAGATTGAGAACGTGGCACGCAAGGTGACCATTGACCGAATTCTCTATGGTCAGCCGGTCACATTGGAGCAGTTGGACGTTTATTGCCGCGAAGAAGCTATCCATCAAACCTGTTGCCGGAAAGACATCGGATTCCGTATTTAGTCAGTCTGATTTCGGAAAAACGGAGATGACTGATTTTGTGTTGTTAATTAAAATTAAATTACGTTAATAGGGTTGTGGTTTTTGTTAAAACGAGTCGTTTTTGGGCTAAATTCGGCTGTTTTTGACACAAAAATCACCCTATATATAGAGGGCTAACTAAAAATCATTCTTTATTATGGCAAAAACAAAAAAAAGAAAAGAAAAAAACGTATTCAAGGCTCAGATGGATTCCCTTCGTTTCCAGACCACTTGGGGGGCAGAGCAGAAATTGGGAAAAGTGACGCAGGAAGTCGAGAACCGGATTGAGGAGGAGCTCCTTTTGTTCAGCAACCTCCATTTAGTGGCAGACTTGCTGGAACTGAACCGAATCATCGAGAACGTGAAGAACGACCTTGGAATTTCCAACGAGCCAGCGAAGGGTTTGCTCTCTTGCAGCATGGTTGCCTATTGCCTTGGAATCGAGTCGGAGAACCCGATGCTTGCTGGAAAAACACCGGACTTGTCCGACCTCGCCCTGCCCATGCAATATGCAATCTGCTACGACAACGAAGTGCGCCAGGATGTGGTGAACTGGCTCAAAGCCAAAGGGTATCAGATGAGCACCTACCTGGGACAGCCCCTTATCCGCCTGACCAACAGCCGAATCGTCATCCAGAGGGTGGTGAAACCAGAAGAATGACCGCAGAGCTTTGAAAATTCTCAAAACAACAAATCCGCCGTCAGACCACGAATATGAGAATGGTCTGACGGCGGGGAAAAGATGAAAATCTTCTCCTTTTGCAAGTTTATTTTTCTTTATTTAGTCGCACTTCGTGCGAGAAATCTATCAAATATTAAACAGAATCATACAATATATTGTATAAATATCTGAACTTTCGGATTTACCATAAAGATGATTTCAAACAAGAGATAAATAAAAAAAATCTTTTTAGGTGTAAAACGATCGCAGGGTTGTTTATTCATGATGGTAATATAGATGAATGAAGTGATGATAAAGTGTGTGGCTCCTTATAAAGAAGAAGGAAAAAGCAGTCCATAAACGAACTGGGAAAAACTTATTGAGCGAGAGCAGAGAGAAAGCTTGCTTCCGCTATGCCGAGCGTGAAGTTTTTAGCCGAAGGCAAAACCACTGACGCGGGAAAAACCATGCGGGCGATTATTACAACCGTATTCGGGCATCGAGCCCTCGACGGTTGACGCGGACGGGATGTCCACGCCCCCAGCCGATACCATTTGATAAAACATTCTGATGGTTGAACTACATAATAAATACTCATTCATAATGGATAAATTTAAATTCTAAACCTTAGAATCTGTTTTTTTGTTTTTTCAACAAATGTGATTATATTTGCAGATATTTTTAAACAAACTATTAACAAATTATTATTATGAAAGAAATTAATAAATCCGCGAAAGACATGGCTACAGCTTTGGATCTTGCCATTAGAAATAAAGAAGAAATAGAATTTGGGTATGAGATAAATAATAATGAAGTACAAAAGAAGTATGATAACTATATGAGCAATGCCGAATGGGAAAAATTCATAAATAAAATGTCAGAAAGTCATAAGGAAAATTTCAAAGATGGAAACGGTGGCGAATTAGAAGAAAAGAAAGGCAGATTTGGTTTGTACCCCCCAAAAATGGCATCGTTCGGCTCATCAAGCCGTCTAATTTATGATTTGTCTCATGACATTGAAAAATTTTCTTTTGAGAAACAATTACATACACATGTTGGTGGAGTGGCGAATATTGATGGTTTTGTATGTAGAGGAAATGAATACATTTTTGTAGAGGCAAAACGACGTGAGATATATGGAGGAAGTCACAAGAATGAAGAAATTAGCGATAAATATGAGGACGTTTATGAAAAAATAAACGAAATATTTCCTTTTTTTTCATACAAATCAAATAATTGTACAAAAGATGGTCATAAAAAATATACTTTTAAGATTAAAGATGAAGAAGTTGATTTTTTTGATTTGAAACAATTGATTTGTCATTTTCTTGGAATTACATACGATATTATTGATAAACCAAACGCAAATATTAAATTTTTCTATCTTCTATATGATCCATCAGAAGTTGAAACAAAACTGGAGGATAAATATAAAATAAAAGTTACAAATAGATATAATAAAGTTAAGAATTTCATAATAAATAATATGGATGCATTTAAAGAAATTTTTTATGCAGTTCTTGACTATCAAGTGAAAAATTCTAATAAAGAAAATCCCAAGATTGAATTCGAAATGAAACTTGTGGATCAGACTAGCTATAAGTCTGAAATTGAATAAGCATCATTGATGTTTGATTTGAAGTAAGAAGGTATATTTATAAACAATATATCGAAAGGTGTGTTTTTTTGCAGCATGGTGGTTTATTGGCAAGGAATTGTATCTGAGTCATTGATACTCGCTCAAAAAAACACATGAATACCCCTCTTATAACTATCTTATCTTCAGACCACGAATAACAGAATGGTCTGACATCAGGGATAAAAAATGGCACAACTAAACAATAAAATGGCGCGGATTATCTTGCACTTTGATAATCGACAAGTCTGCTGCGATGACTGAGATAGTCAACTATTTCTTTGAACAAAATCATGTCAAATTAATCTAAATAAGGCTATAGCAAGATATCTTTAAATCTAGGTCATATTTTTAAGTATGAAATAGGCTTTTCAACACGAATTTGAGGGTAATTTTTTGTGTTATATGATTGAGAAAGAATTAATAAGTAATAATAATATAATAATAAAAACTATGTGTAAAAACGAGAAAAAAAACTATCTAGGAAGAGGTCTTCATTCTTCAAAGTTGAGGACTGCATTAAATGATGGTGGCTCTTTATGTCCCTTACTTGAAATAGTTAAATCTGATGATGATTTAGTTTTAGAAATAAGAAATGATTATTTCAATATTTATTATAAAGGAGGTAATCTAGTTAAAGTGGAATCTCCTAATAGCATACAATTTGCCCATAACTATTTTAAGGGTTATAAATGGCCAAAGTTTGATTCTCCTGAAAAAGAAAAAGACAGAAAAGCACTTAAGGAAGAAATCTTGACTGCTCTCAAAAAGGAACGCAATTATATCGATTTCGTCAGAAAAATGAAAGACCTGATGAATGACTATTGGGTTTGGTTAAAGGAGATAAAAGGGACGTCGCTAGAAGAAAAAGATGTTCAACATTCTTTGTGTATCAATAATACGGAACGATCCGAATATACCATTATTGATGTTGAATTTCAAGTAAGTACCGAGGCTCAATACAAATATAAAAAACCTACCCAACTAAAGGGAAGATTTGTTGATAATAAAAAGAAAAGTCCGAGGTTTGACATAGTAGCAGTAAGAAATTCTGACCATCGGTTATGTGTTATAGAATTAAAGAGTGGTGTAAATGCTTTGAAAGGGAAATCTGGGATTGGTGATCATGCAGATTCCTACGAAGGATCCATTGGAAGAATGCCACAAATATTCTTGGATGAAATTAAAGGTGTTATTAGTGACAAGAAGACGTATGGTCTCCTCAGTAATGACTTCAAAATATCAGATGAGAATCCAGAATTTGTTTATGCTTACTCCTTTAAATCAAATGATAAAGACAAAAAAGGGAATGTTATTAGTAAGGAACAACAAAAGGAGAAATTTTTAGAAGTGATGAATGAAATGCATTGTGAACAATATAGAGTAATGTTCCTAGATGAGAATAACTATACATTAACTGATAAATGACGATTAAAATTCACCGTGGCACCGACCAGATTGGAGGTTGTGTGACAGAATACGAATATGGGGGATGGCATTTGTTTCTTGATTATGGTGAGCAATTGCCGGGTGTGGAACCTTCAGAGCCTGTGGAAGTGGAAGGGTTGACAAAGGGTGACTTGTCGAAAAGTGCGTTGCTAATAACCCACTATCATGGTGACCATACAGGATATATTCACTTGATTCCTGAGGCAGTGCCGGTTTATATGGGTGAGGTTGCGTTAAAGATACAAAAGGAATACTCCAAACATCTTTCTGGGGTTCTGGCAAAACAGAAGAAAAACTTTGAAAGGCTGCAAAAAGCAAAGACTTTCACACCAGGAAAGGTCTTCAAATTTGGGGATTTCTCCATCATTCCAGTCACTGTTGACCACTCTGCCTTTGATGCCTACGCATTCAAAATTGTGGCTGGAGAAATGTCGGTGTTTCACACGGGCGATTTCCGCACGCATGGCTTCAGAGGTGGTAAGTTGCCCAAAGTCGTGGACAAATATATAGGTAAAGTGGATTATGTGGTTTGTGAGGGAACAAATGTGTCGCGTCAGGACACCTGCATCATGACGGAATCAGAACTGCAGCAGCAATTCATCAAACAGTTCAAGCAGCATAAAGGCAATGTGGTGTATGTTTCTTCTACCAATATCGACAGGCTGTTTTCTGTGTATCAGGCTGCGTTAAGGGCAAAAAGACCTTTCTATGTGGATGCCTACCAGAAGCGTATCATGGATATTGCTACCAAAGATCCGATTTGGGGAAAGTCAGAGCTGTACCAATATGGTGAATACGAACCAGTGGAATTGATATATAAATCAGGGAAGTTTGAGGTTAATGAGAAGTATAAGGATTTTGTTTCTTCTCAGGGTTATGTGCTGATAGCCCGTGCTAATGTTAAATACAGCGAATTAATAGAACAGATTCCTGGTGACAAGATGAGGTATCTGTCGATGTGGGAAGGATATGTTGACTCTGATAACCCTGCCTATAATGAGAGACTGGTAAATGCGCTGGGAGAGGATTATATCACACTCCACACCAGCGGACACTGCGACATGGAGAGTTTGCGGTTTTTGTTTTGCCAGTTAAGCCCGCGGGGCATAATTCCCATCCATACGAATGACCCAGAAAAGTTCGAACAGACGTTCCGCGATGAGTGGAACGTCATCAGACTCCATGACGGCCAATCCGTTAACCTTGTGACAGAATCCTGAGATTAAGAAACACCCTGAGACCGTAGCATGCCCATCAGCCAGCGTACTCTCTCATCCCCGTAACCTTCTGTTCCCCAAAGAGACTCCCGGTGGGGTGTCTCCCCTGAAGACGTAACATGCACGTCAGCAATGTAGCTGGAATTTAAAAACGTTTCGGTGATAGGGTTTTGTACGGTTTTATTTTTAGACGCACCACGGCGCGTCTCTACAGGCTTTACGGTTATTTCATGCGCGGTAGGGATTTGCAAAATGTTCCCGAATGCCTTCCAGTTAAACTCCTATTCCGAAATGGAAAAGAAAATGAGTGTTTTTTTGTTAATTATCAATAATTAAGTTTAATTTTGTGTGTCAACAGGACTGCGGTTCTTGTTAAGTAGTTTGTTTTTTAGTAGTTTTGCATCGAAATCAACAACAGAGTACTATGACAAAAGGAAAAACTATTTGTAATGCGTTGAAGGTCATCCGCAAGCAGATTGCTGATGCCAATGACATTCATTATGAACCTCGCGAGTGCAACCATCAGGGTGAGTGCTGTGGTACCTGTCCTGCATGTGAGTCGGAAGTGAGATATATTGAAAAACAGCTGGACATCCGTCGGCAATTGGGCAAGGCTGTGGTTGTGGTAGGTCTCTCAACTGGACTTTTTTCCATGACAGGCTTTTCCAGCTGTTCCGGATTTGGGGGACGCACGGTTGGTATGGTGGAAGATACGCCTCCAACTCATAAAGAAATCCTCAAGGAAGATACTTTGAAAAAGAGTGAATTAATGGAAGAATTAGATGGCTATATGGCAGAACCGGATTCTGATGAAACGGAATGTCCTGAAGAGGAGTCTTCTGCAAATAACGACTCCAAAGAAAAATGAAAACGCCCCTGATTGGCATCAGCCGTCACCGCCTGGTCACGGATGGAAATGGTGTGACCACTCTTGTTGCATTCCATGGTTGTCCGTTGCGCTGTAAGTATTGCCTGAACGAACAATGTCTCAGGCCGGACGGTGTTTGGCGAAAGATGGATGCTCAGGATATTCTGAACGAGGTGCTGATAGACGACCTCTATTTCAAGGCTACGAACGGAGGAATCATGTTTGGAGGGGGAGAGCCGCTGTTGAGAAGTGGTGAGATTGTCCGTTTCTGTAAGTTGAAACCTTCGGAATGGCATGTTTATATTGAGACATCGCTGAACGTGGAGCTTAGGCATCTTGAATCAGTAGCTCCGTTCATCGACCATTATTATATAGATATCAAGGACATGAATCCTGACATCTATAAGCGATACACATCTGTTGACAACCACCAGGTTATTAAAAATCTACATTGGCTTTCCGCACATAATAACGTTCAGAAAGTGACCATCCGTCTGCCCCATATCCCGAACTATAATTCAGATGCCGACATAGAGGAAAGCCGCAGACAACTCGAGGCGATGGGCTTCGATAATTTCGACATCTTTGAGTATGTGCGGTCAGGATGACCGCGCCCCTAAGTGGATGGGCTCAGTACGGTTTTCTTAAATTATTTCTTCAAGTTTTGCAAGTTCTTGAAAAAATCTTACATCTTACATAATTAAATCTTTAAATTAACTCAGCTCCAATTCAAAGAATATAACTCCATAAAAAATCATCTCCCAATAAAATAACTCCATGCTTCTGTCACATCGTCGATGGTGATGTTGAGCAGCCTCATCTGACGGAACATCTCCGGGAGAGTGTCCTTCATGAATTTCCTCTTACGCTCCCGGAGAATCTCTGTCTTCGCTCCGGGTGCTACGAAATAACCGAGTCCGCGCTTGTTGTAAATCACACCGTTCTGCGCCAGCTCATCGTAGGCTTTCACAGCTGTGTTGGTGTTCACCTGCAGCATCACCGCATATTCGCGCACCGACGGTATGCGGCTGTCCGCCTCGTAGGTGCCAGCGAGAATCTCGTCGCAGAGCCTCTCAGCCATCTGCAGGTAAATAGGCCGGTCGTTGTTGAATGTCATAAGTTCACGAATTTACGGGTGACTACTTGCCATCGGCAGAACAGCCGGTAGGCGAGGATGGTGAATGTGATGGTTGCGATGATTGCAGCCACAAGACAAATTATCTCCCTCGTTTCGTATGGAGTGATATAACTGCATACCTGCATGAAGACAGCAAACAGAATCACACCCACAACCGCTGTTACCACAATATGGAATTTCTTGAACAGCACACCACAAAGCAGGCCGAAAGCGTGGAAAGTGAAGAAGAGAGAATAGAACATCTTATCGTTTTTCATGAAGTAGTCAAACACCTGCGATGCAGATGTGGCATGAGTCCGTCCGGTGGCGGCGAGCCAGCCCAGATGTAGCATGTCAGCGACGAAGAATGCCACGAAACTGCCGATGACGGAGAACGCCAGCATATAAACCCATCGCGAGAGGAATTTCTCCAGGTTGGTGGCAGGAAGCATCAGCATGGACGTGCGCGGTGCTTTCTTCTGCACGTCCCTGAACAGCGTGCAAGCCACGCCCCACCAGAATAAATCGATAATCACACACCCCATCACCGCTGCCTCGTGAGCAATCGTATAGGTGAGATAGGCCGGCTCCTTACCGCCTATATTACTCATGTTCTGCAAGCTGTGCAAAGACATAAACACCAGCAGGAACAAAACCACCATCCCTGTCGAGAACCATATCATCGGGCGGATGCCGGTCTTGAAGTCATATCTCAGCATCTGGCTGAACCGTTTCATATTGAAGTTTTTCATTTCACAAGTCCTTTCGTTACAGCGTTAAACAATAATTCAAGATTGATTTGCGTCTCAGGCATTCCTGGCTGACGCAGCAGCATCGAGGCATTGCCCATGAGTGACGGCTCAGCATAAATCACACCGTCCATGTCGCCCGGCATACGGAGAGTGAACACATACTTGTCGGTCAGCTCATCCACCGGGGAGTTCAGCAGCAGCTCGCGTTGATTCAGAATCAGCACATGGTCGAGCAGTGCTTCCACATCGTGAACCTGATGGGTGGAGATAATCAGCGTGTGTGTCTCCTCCATCTGCTGTGCGACCACCTTGCGGAACTGCGTCTTCGAGGGGATGTCCAGTCCGTTGGTCGGCTCATCCATCATCAGGAGTTTCGTGCCGGCAGCCAGTGCCACCGACATAAAGACTTTCTTTTTCTGTCCCATTGACAACGCGCCCAGCTGAAGGTCTTGATCCAGTTCGAACTCCGACAGGCAGACCGTCAGCACCTCACGGCTGAATCTTGGGTAGAAGGGCTCGATAAGCCGCACATAACTGTTGAGCGTTGTGTTGGGCAGGTCGTATTCCTCAGGCACGAGAAATACCTCTTTCAGCATGTCGGCATCGCGCAGATGAGGGGTGAATCCGTCAAGGCTCACGGTTCCTCCTTTGGGACGCAACAGCCCCGACAGCAGATATAACAACGTGGATTTACCTGTGCCGTTTTTGCCGAGAAGACCGTAAATCCTGTTTTCTTCCAGTCGCAGATTGAATCCTTCAAACAATAGATCTTTCTGCCCTGGATAATTGAATGTCAGATTATTAACTTCTATCATGTCGTAATGTTTTAGTGTACTATCATACTGTTACACTGCAAAGGTAGAAATTTTATTTTATACCACCAAATATAAACTAATTTAATTCAAGTTTCTGAAGTAAAAAATGAAGCCGAGATAATTTAAAGATTTAATTATGTAAGATGTAAGATTTATGCAAGTGGTTCGGAATTATAAAGGGAGTTAACGAGCCTGAGGCTCGTGGACGATAGTTTTGCCAATGATAAATCAATATTAGAATCACTCATAATAAAACAGAACTTTATAATTATAAGCATTTTCAAATACTTGCGAAAGTTGAATAAACTAATTTTTTTGAGAATAAAAAATACAGTCCATAAATGGACTGGAAAAAACCGCTAACGCAAAAAATTCATGCGAATGATTTCTTACTAAGTGTGTTAATGTCAGTATATAATCTAGATGCGAATGTTGAGTTAAAGACTGATGGTCATTCCTTCCTGGCAAGCCTCTGTGTTGGGGAAGATTGTCTTCGCTTCGGCAAGTAACGGTTTTTCGTCGTTGTAGCGAAGTGAATAATGACCAATTGCAAGTTTCTCGACATTAGCGTCTCTGGCGATTGTGGCTGCCTGTGCGGCTGTGGAGTGAGCATATTTTACGGCAAGCATTTCGTCAGCAGAGATGAATGTGGCTTCATGGTAGAGTAGGTTTACCCCTTCAATTTGAGGAATCATCTGTGGGTTGTAGGCTGTGTCGCTGCAGTAGGCATAACGTCTCGGCATGAAGTCGCTCGGAGTCGTAAGCTCACTATTGGGAATGACCGTTCCGTCTTCCATCATCCAGCCTGCTCCGTTCTTTATTTTGCCTAACTCACGCTGCGGTATGCCGTATGCCCGGCATTTATCGGGCAAGAGCACAGGCAGTTTGGGCTTCTCACAGAAGAGGAATCCGCAGCAGGGAATGCCATGGCTGAGAGGGATGGTCTCCACTTTCATCTCCTTGTCCTCATAAAGCAATGTTTTTCGTGAGGTGTCAAACGGGTGAATGATGAGCTTGAACGATAGCTGGCAATAATGCTGGAAATCATGTCGGAGAGGTTCTTCCAGGTCGAAGGGAACCCATAGATGCAGGTCGTCTGTCCGGCTGAGCATCAGTGTCAAGCTTGACACAAACGGCACCAGTCCGAAGAAATGGTCGCCGTGGGCATGGCTGATGAAGATATGATTCATGTTTGTCACCCTGATTCCCGATTTCCAGATTTGGGTCTGGGTACCTTCGCCGCAGTCCACGAGAAACAGCTTCTCGTGGATGTTGACCAACTGAGCACTTGTGCCATGTCTCATTGTCGGCACAGCTGAACCACATCCTAATATGTTGATTTCAAATTTCTCCATTTATATGAGAAACTCATTTTAAAGCTCTTTTCCACCACAGACTTGCGTCACCGCCATATTCTTCTGTCAGTAAGGCCATAAACAGTGACTTGTCTTTTTCATCATCTTTGCTTCCGTATTGTGATGTGTCGCGGTTTACCTTAAGCTCCGTTATCAGACACTTATTGCCTGATTCCTCATATTTAGCAATGAAGATGCAGATTCCTGTCCAACTGCGGAAATAGCGGATAGTGGTTTTATCGCAATACATGAACCAGTGGTCTTCCATCTCTTCTGGGATATGTCCATATTTCACGATGCGCATCGCTTTGGCTGGAATTTCCACCTGCATCGGAAAGACAGCATATTGATCAGGCATTGGAAGGTTCTTCCAACTGTCTTTGGTGGCTGTGGTTTTCTTTTCTGGGATAGGATTTTCGCCCTTAAACCGTTTAGCGGAATTACCAGCCCCTATTGTCCACATCTTCAAAGCTTTCGCTTCATCTTCAGACTGTTGTGGCTGGTTCTTCCCCTCATTACTTGTGATTTTATTTGAGTCGTGTGTGCAGGCTTGCTGTTGAATCACCTCCACAAACTCCCGGGGCATGATGATGTTCTCCACATCAATGGCATCAGCGAACAGCGGGGCGATTTCCTCATCGAGGAAGCCGGCGATGCCACAGCCGATGCGGGTCACCAAAAACTTGTACTCATGGTGACTTTTTGCAAACTCGATAAAGTCATCTACGTAGGGTCTGATGGTATCAACGCCGCCCTGCATTGTCGGGATGCCATAGCTCCAACCTTGCAGGCCGACCCCCTGTCCCCAAATCGCTCCGAACTTTCTGTAAGCCACAAGAGCTGCTCCTCCACCATGAGATCCGCTGAGGTTGCTGCCAAACACGAATATCTCATTTGCTTTCAACGCAGATATTCTTTCCGGGGTGTATTCTCTACAATACATAACACAATGAATTTATTCTACAGGTAAATATTGAATTATTGGAGTGGTTTTTTCGTCATTTTAATAATTTCCTGATTAGTTTTTCCGGTACTCTGGGCAGCAGATGGTTGAAATGTTCCGCCATCCTCTGATATGATTCATGAGGATTTCTTTCACACATACAGGCATCCTTTCCCAGCAGACATTCCGGTGTGGTGAGCAATGCCCATCCGAATCCGTATTCATGTCCGTGTCTGTCAACAGGATAGACGAAGTCCTCGGTGACGATGCGTGCCCCCATCTGCAAACGGCACACAATCGCATCGAATTTAGATCTCATGTTCTTGCCCGTGAAGTCGCAGGCTGCACGCAAATTCCGTGTTTTCATGCTGCCATGTTCCCGCAATGTCGCCAGAATCATATCCTCGATGCTCCCTTCTTCGGGTGTGGGGTGCTGGCTGCGCCTCCAATTGAAGAAGTCGGGCCACCATTCACGGCTGATGAAGCCAGCCTTACCCGCAAAGAACTTGCCATAAACGCATCCGCCATCGCGAATCACAGATCCTTTCCATTCCCACAGCGGCCACTCCCATGAACCGTCGGGAAACTGAATGAAACGGCACTCCTCAGCCATCAGGCTCTCTGCCGAGAATCCCTGAATACCACTATCCAACAGCGGCAGGAACCCCATCTGCTGAACACACTCAATCAGCTCTGGGCAGGAGTGGATGCCCCCCTGAGCTCTGTTCCGTTCCTGCAGCTGAATGAAATAATCCGAAAATTTGCTCATGCGTTTATTCCAAAATATTCTCTGCCATCTTTCTGCCGGCATCGTAGGCTTTCTGTAAATCCTCCTCCCAATGCTCCTCACGGTATTTCCGTTTCTCTTCCTCGGAGAATCCCAACAGCTCGTAGCGGTCGTAGTTCTTCACCTGATAAGTGTTGTATGCGATGAGGTGCTCTGGCTGACCAAGGGCGGCAGAGATGCAATAGTCCATCGAACCGTAACCCTGACTATTGTTTCTTTCCGGTGTTCCGTTCATGGTTTCAATCAGCACAACCGGCATCCGCTTTGGAGCTGTCATGCTGTAGTCGTTGTAAGATAGCCAGGGAAAAGCCAGACGCTCGAGGAATGTGCGCATCTGTCCTGTCACGTCACCAAAATAAATCGGTGATCCCAACACCATACCGTCGGATTGGGCAATCTCTCCCAGGACAGGTGTCAGGGCATCCCTGAACTTACAGATGTTGGTTGCCTTGCCTTTTATCTTACATGCCATACACGACATGCAGCCTTTATAGTCGAGGTCATAGAGGCGTATGGTTTTCACTTCAATCTCACTGCTCACTGAGCTTGCACCCTCAGCAAATTTCTGCAGCATCGAGGCAGTGTTGAAATGTTTTCTTGGGCCTCCGTCGATAATTAAAATCTTTTTCATAATTGTTGTTTATGTTTGACAAAATTATTAGATGTCGCCCACTTCGTCCCGCCATATTCTCTGAGACTGGGCAGGCTGGATTATTGACGTTGTCTCATCAGCTCCACAGCTTCTTTACCCGTCAGATGTTCAATGTCGAGACGAATCATCAGCATACGGGAAAGCCCTTTCTCCAGTTCCTTTTGCAGACTGTCGTCATCGCCGGGGTTGTAGCGGTTGCCAAGCAAACGGGCTGTTGAAATCTTCTCTGCTTCATCTCCAATGATGTGGATCCGTCCAAAAGCTATCACACTCCGGTAAAATGTGGTGTATTTATCGGGATGTACTTCATCCTTCTCAACGACACAGAAAGAAGCCTTGTCGCACTTGCGGATGGCATCGACCTTATGACCTGCCAGTGCACTGTGGAAATACAGTCTGCCGTCGTGATAGACATAACTCATGGGCACGGCGTAGGGATAGCCGTCGTCGCCCGACAAAGCCAATGTGCCTGAGGTGGCTTTATGCAGGATGGCGATGCTTTCCTCTTCGGACAGCTGTTGCCCTTTGCGTCTCATTTCACGGAAATTGCTCATGATGTTAGCTGTTTGATGGTGGATGAGTTTTCTTTATTCATTTATTTATTTCAGCTGGCTTTTAATCCATTTTAGACATTTCAGCTGGCTGGAGGGAAAACGCCAGTGACCGCTTGACGGGGTGATGTCGCATTGTCTGGGTACTTTAATCTCGTTCCATGCCGCCCATACCGAGGTGGGAGAACACGTGTCGTCGGCATATCCCCACGACATGAATGTAGGCACACTGAGCATCCTCGCGAAGTTCACCACATCGTAATAGCGCAGTGTCTCCACCGCCTGATGGCTGGGCACGTCTGTAAGGCCGTCGCGGTAGTTGCCCGAGAAGAATTTCGGCCATCCGCCTGCCCGCTGATGGAGGAAGCCGGCGAGGTCGCATAGGGCAGGGTAGAAGGGAGCGCATACGGTCACTTTCTCGTTGAGTGCGGCGGTCACGATGGTGAGTGCCCCTCCCTGGGATCCTCCCGTTACGATGACGTTCTTGCCGTCCCATCCGGGGAGGGTGCAGAGGAAGTCCACAGCCCTGCAGCAGCCCACATACACGTCCTTGTAATAGTATGTATCCCTGGATTCCATCCCGCGCTCAATATATCCCTCGGTTTTCTTGCGCTCAGCCTCATAGTCATCGCCGGTTAGTTGCTGGTTGTTGTCGTGAATCTCGATTTTCAGGTAAATCATACCTTCTTTAGGGAAATAGTCGCTCGGGAAGATATGTTGGCTGCCGGCTCCCGGGGGACAAAGCACCACTGGATGCGGGACGTTGTCGCGAGGGAATGTCAGATAGCCTTGCATCCATTTGTCTTTGCCTACATGCAGACGTACAAGCTTGGTCTCAAACCGTTCGTCGGTGGCATCCGGCACGTCGGTGTATTGTGGATTCAAATCCACTTCACGCGCCTCTTCAAGAGCCTCATGCCAGAATGCCTCAAAGTCGGATGGCATGGCGGTGAAGGATTCAATCCGCTCTGGCTCAAACCCGAGTTTCACGAGGTCGGCGGAGCGCTTGCCGTCGGGACTGGTGAACTCATACTGACAGGCGAGAAAGCCAGGTGTGTCCATGCTTCCCATAGGGATAACCGCCTCCCCATTCACGAAAACCGTGGAGTCGAAAGACTCAGGCAGGAACATCTCACGCCCCACCTTATAGTACAGGGCGACATCATCGATTGGAACCCCGCCGGCACGGGCTGTCACCCTGAGCGTGGCTGCTTCGCCCAGCCGGTAGTGGCTGTCTGGATGATTAGGCATCGCTGCCACCTCCATAAAGGACTTACGTGGAGCTCCGTACTCCTGCTGAAACGCCTGACCCGCAACCTCTGTCATGGCTGCAGCCAGAATGAATATCGCAATTGGTCTGAATAACTTCATAGTCATTAAAGGGGTGTTCTAAAAATTTTGTCGGATTGATTTTTGAATTTATGTGAGTGGATTTTTGTTAGCATTTGAGGGCGCATAGCGAGCTATGTAACCGAAAATGATGACAAAAGGACACCACAGAAAACAAAAAGCAACCGAAATAATTTACTATATGTAGGAGCATCCCAAAATCAGAATTATTAGAACGCCCCTATAATTAGTAAGCATACACCAGTCCGTACTTCTCATGCAGCTGGCGGAGCGAGCCGTCAGCTTTCATCTGACGGATTAAGTCGTTCACCAGTTGCAGCAGGTCGGGTTGACTCTTACGCATCAGTACCCCGATCTCGCCATGGTTGAAAGGTCTGTCGAGTAGCGGGGCGGCAAGCCGGCTGTCGGTCTTGACATAATAGGGGGCTTCCGTAATCTCTGTTATCATCACGTCAGCCGCTCCTTCCGCCACGAGGGCCGGTATTTCCTCGTTCTGCTGATGGACGATTATTTGTGCATGGGTGAGGTTCTCGTTGGCGAACTTCTCGTTGAGACCTCCCGGATTCACCATCACGCGCACCTCTGGCTTGTCGATGTCTTCAAGCGACTGGAAGCGGTTTGCCTCCGACACTCTGCAGAGGATGGTCTTGCCGTTGGCGAGATAGCCGTCGCTCATGAGCATCGTCTCACGCCGTGTGTCGGTGATGGTGATGCCTCCGATGGCGAGGTCGAATGTCTGCGGTTCAGCCAGCACATCGGCTGTCAGCGTAGGCCATGAGGTCTTCACGAACTCGATGCCGACGCCCAGTTTGTCTGCGATTCTCCCGGCCATCTCGATGCCGAATCCCCAGTATTCTCCGGTCGCCGGCTTGCAGAACGACAGGGGACGGTAGTCGCCGGTTGTCCCGATGAGGATCTTGCCGCGCTTTTTTATCCGCTTGACGGTCGGCAGGGAAGAGGGGGTGTCGTCAACCGATGAGCATGAGTTGAATGACACTGTTCCGCAAAATGCAAGAACGGTGACAAGCAGCCAGATTTGCAGTCTTTCCTGTTTCATGTATGTGGTTTCAGTAAAATTGTTCTTCGGGACATCGTTTGAGTGTAATCTTCTGATTTCTGTTAATTCTCTATGGAATTAAGGAATAATAGGAATATATTATTGATTCGACTTTCAAATGTTTCTACATCGCTATAAATCAGCTCTATATGTCTTGGTTTTTTTATTCTTTTCCGATTTTTTGTCATCCGCTTGGCATAAAAATCTTCATTAACAACGAGTCAACTTTTTTCCATGACTAAAATACAGAAATCTTTATTACGAATTACATTTAATTGGAACTGTGTGAACACGTTAAAGAGAGTGGATATGAGACGGTTCCATTCGTTGCTGTGCCGGAATAGCTGTCACCATAAGAGCGTTGTCCTCTGAAACGAAAGCCTCCTCCTCTCACATTAAAGCTGTTTTGAGTGACTGTTCCAGATACAGAGGAACTGTAGCCATTATTATATGTGCTGTTGTAGAATGTGCCGCTGCAAGAGCCGTTACTGGAGGCATAGAGGTCAAAAGAGATATCGTCATACCCCCCGTTTTCATTGAGAAGCGTACCACTGAAATACCAATTGCCGCTGACAGCAGCGGCCTTTGCAGCAGCAGCAGCTTCGGCACGGAGCCGTGCCGCCTCTTTCCGGTTCTCTTCTTCTTTTATCCTCTGCCGTTCTTCCTCTTCCTTCCGGGCTTTCTCTGCCTCAAGCTCTTTGGCGGCTTTCTCATTCTGGGCAATCATTTCTGCCAGCTTGAGCTCTGCCTCTTGCTGGTTCTGATTATTTCTTATCAGCACAACAGCAATTCCTGCGAGCAGCAGAAAAAGTGCAGCACAGAGGCCGATGACTATTCCCTTGTGGGATTTCTGTGGTGGATTGGATGGGGCTGGGCCTGAAGGATATGTCTTGCCAACCGGGGGCACCTGATTTGTTATGCCAAAAGGTGGTGCGATTATAGTGGTGTCGTTACCTTGGAAAGGAGGCGGGCTGACGGGAGGGGTGATGGGCTGGCCGTTGAGTAACTGTCTCACCTCGTTCACATTCTGAGGACGGCGCAGGGGCGACAGCTCCATCATCTTCTCAATCGCTCGTCTGGTGGTGGCGGACACGTTAGCTGGATAAGTGTATGCGTCTTTACCGCGGTCTATGACATCGTCGTGGTTCGGAGGGCGGTTACCTGTCAACAGGTTGTACATGGTTGCACCCAGGGCGAAGAGGTCTGTCCATGGTCCCCATTTTTCTTTGTTGCCGCCCACTTGCTCCGGTGGAGCGTAACCCGGTGTGTAGGCGAGAGAAGTGGACGCTGTCACCATCCCCTCAACATCTGTCTGCTTGCTTGCGCCGAAGTCGATGAGTGTGCATTTACCATACTGGTCAATCAGAATATTGCCCGGCTTGATGTCCATGTGCCATATCTGCCGTGAGTGGACGCTCTCAAGGGCGTCCAGCATCTGGTTGAGGACGGAAAGCGCTTGAGGTTCCGGCATCGGGCTGCCGCTTTCTTTCTGTATCTGTGAGAGCGATTTGCCCTCTATGTACTCCATCACATAATAGGCAGTGCCGTTCTCCTCAAAGAAGTCATGTACACCCACAATATGTTCGTTGCGCAGTTGGCAGAGACGCTCTGCCTCAGTCTTGAATTTGGCAAGGCTCCTGGAGAACAGCTCTTTTTTCTCGCTGTTGGATACAGTCACTGTCAGTGAGTCGGAATCGCGGTGGGTGTCACCCTTGATGAAAAACTCTTTCATAGCCAGCCGAAGGCTCTGCAATGAAATATTCCTCACTTCGTAAGTGTTGCCGAAACCGCCTGAAGCAATATGGCGGATAATTTGGTATTTGCCTTTATTAAGGATTGTTCCTTCTTTCAATAGTTGCTGGTTGTCCATAGAAAACGATAGTTAGTATAAAAATTATTCGCAAATATACATCAACCCGTTGGCGGAATTATCCACCTTTTATAAAACATAAAATTAAATGTTAAAAAAGTTGCATATATCGAAGATTATTAGTAACTTAGAGTA
>JAEEGF010588963.1_pt1 | contig 20460 bp, 15 predicted proteins | sample 9134171 | NCBI WGS metagenome assembly JAEEGF01 (sample SAMN16246542, study PRJNA631951) | gut metagenome | biome: gut microbiome; feature: rumen; material: AP-attached | host: Bos | place: Iran: Karaj | collected 2018-10
ATGTCACCGCTCACCCTCTCCGTTGCGGCTCCTCTCAGCAATCGATCACGCTTGCTACGGCTGTTCGGTTGTAAACGCCCTCACAGCGCCTTCGCTTCGCTGCCAATCGCCTGCGGTTTATCCGCACTGTGACCGAGCCGCAGCGAGAAGCGACTCCCCCCGCCTTCGTCATCAAAGAAACTTTTTTTATCTACCAAGGCAAAAGAGATTTTCTTTGTTGCATCGGCATGTCTGGCCGTGGTAAAATCCGTTCGACAGGTTAGAGTGTTGGGAGTAAAATGCATAATGAATCCATACATAAAGAACTTGAATAAAATCGAATTTGTCGTGACAATGGCGTGCACGGGAAAATGCAGACACTGCTCGGAAGGCGATCATGACGGCTTCGCGGAACATATCGACGATACGGTCGCCACGGAAGTCGTACGAAAGATCTGTTCATGTTACGATATTTCGACCGTAATGACGTTTGGCGGAGAGCCGCTGCTTTATCCCGAGACAGTCTGCGCGATCCACAAAACCGCTGCAAGTCTCGGCGTCGCCAAAAGACAGGTCATCACAAACGGTTTTTTCTCAAAGAACTCAGACAGAATCAAAACCGTTGCCCTGCGTTTAGCCGACAGCGGAGTGAACGCTCTGTTGTTGTCCGTGGACGCGTTTCATCAGGAAACCATTCCTCTCGAAACGGTCATGTTTTTTGCGGAATGTGCCGTTGATGCCGGGATACCGGTCAAATTGCAGCCCGCTTGGCTGATAAGTCCAAAGGACCAAAACAGATATAACATAAAAACAAATGAGATCATCCAATCGTTTGACCATTTGCATATCCCGGTAAATCAGGGAAATGTGGTATTTCCGTCAGGTAACGCGCTCAAATATCTTCGGGAATACTTTGATGATAACGCCAAACCGTTATCTCCTTATGAGGAGGATCCGAAGGATATCAAAACACTATCCATTGACGCAAACGGCGCCGTTCTGAACGGAAACGTTTATAAAACGGATGTTCTTGAGATCATCAGAACATACCGTTCGTAAACCGTTATCAAGATCCTCACCCCTCTCTTTGGGATAAAAATACGTGTATCATTTTGGCGCTTTATCTATGGCCCGCATATCATTTACGCGGTCTTTCACAGAAAAGAATACAGGGCTTCGTTGATGCCCTGTTTTCTTTTTTCAAATACAAGGGGAGAGTCAAACCGGCGCGGAGGTGAATGACGCCGCAGTGCGGCGTCAGCGCTGCGCCGTGACCGAGCAAGGAGAATATGTAAAACAACGACAGCACCTTGACAAAATCCGAAATCAGACTATAATAAAAGTGTCCGGTTTCGGATTTATTCTTGTTTATGGGAGCAGTTGCAATGCGTGATAAAGCAAAGGACCGTCTGGTGCAGATCGCCGGTCAGGAAAAACAATTTGCTGCGCTCTACCGTAATATTGGCGTCAGGTTTGGTATTCCCGACTGTACGATGTGGGCGCTTTATTATCTTGTTTTGTCCGAAAATCCGCTCACGCAGCAGGATCTGATCGAATTGATGATGTTTCCGAAGCAGACGATCAATTCCGCAATTATGAACCTTGTAAATAACGGATCGGTCGAGTTGCAGATCGTTCCCGGCACGCGCAACCGCAAAACGATCCTTCTGACAGATGCGGGAAGAAAACTTGCTGATGATACGGTAAAACGTATGTATAAAGCGGAGCTTCGCGCCGTCATAAAAATGGGAGAAAAGAAAACAGAGCAATTCAGTGAATTGTATTCAGAGTTCTTTGCCGCCCTGCAAAGCGAATTCACAAAGGAGGGGCTTGTCGATGAAAACTGACAGCATCGAGATCATCGGCGCGTCCGAGAACAATCTGAAGCATATCAACGTGACCATACCGAAGGGCAAGCTTGTCGTGTTTGCGGGAGTTTCCGGCTCCGGAAAGAGCTCACTCGCTTTTGATACTGTAGCTGTGGAATCGGAGCGTGAATGGCAGCAGAGCTATCCGTTGTTTATCAGAAACAGGATGCCCCATTACGACCGCCCGAAGGTGGATGAGATACGCAACCTCACACCAGCCATCGTTGTGGATCAGCGTCCTGTCGGCTCCTCGTCGCGTTCCACGGTAGGCACGGCGGTTGACGTCGCGCCGCTCATGCGCCTGCTCTTCTCCCGCGTGGGCGTCCCATCGGCCGGCGGCTCTATGGCGTATTCCTTCAATCAGCCCGCGGGGGCTTGTCCTGACTGCACCGGCATAGGCGAGCAGGTAGAGCTAATAAAAGAAAGCCTGTTTGATAAGGAGAAGAGCATTGCCGAGGGCGGCATACTCTTCAGCCAGTTCTCCTCGGGATGGCAGACAGTCTATTATCAGAACAACCCCCTTATCGATCCGTACAAAAAGCTGAAAGATTTCACACCCGAGGAATGGAAGGTGTTGGAATACGGCCCGGACGAGCCGCTGATGGTGGAGTTCAAGTGCAACAACGCCGGGCGCATGGATTATCTGCCGTACGAGGGCGTATATCCACGTTTCGAGCGCGTCTATATGAAGCGGGACATCACCAAGCTGAAAAAGAGCCTGCAGGACGAGATCATGACGCACGTCCGCCATGGCTTCTGCAAGACCTGCGGCGGCTCAGGCCTCAACCCCAAGGCACTCTCTTCAAGGATAAACGGAAAGAACATTGTCGACTGCATGGATATGACCGCAGCGGATCTTTTATCCTTCCTGAAGACCATCGGCGATCCGCGCGGCAGCTCGCTCGCGAGGCAGATCGCCGAGTATTTACAGCGTATGATAAACGTCGGAATAGGCTATCTCTCCCTCTCCCGAAAGACGGAAACCCTCTCCGGCGGCGAAGCGCAGCGCTTGAAGATCGTGCGCGATCTGGGCGGATACCTCAACAATATCACTTTCATATTCGACGAGCCGACCGCAGGGCTGCACCCGTCGGACGCGGAGAAGATCGGACGGATGCTCTGCGAACTAAGGGAAAAGCACAACAATGTGCTTGTGGTGGAGCATTCCCGGCAGATGATAGGGCTTGCCGATCACATCATAGAACTCGGGCCGGGAGCCGGCGCAAACGGCGGCGAGGTCATTTTTGAGGGAAGCCTTACGGAGCTGAAAGCAGCCGAAACTCCGACCGCGAGAGCCATGAATAAGAGCATCAAGTTGAATCGCTCTCCTCTCCCGTGGACGGAGGGCTATGAGATCAAAGACGCTCACTGCAATAACCTCAAGCACATAAACGTCACGATACCGAAGGGTGTCCTCACCGCCGTCACGGGCGTCGCCGGCAGCGGAAAGAGCTCGCTTATGCGCTATGCTTTCCCCGAGTCATATCCCGATGCGATCGTCATCGACCAGAAGCCCATCGGCACATCGATCCGCTCCACGCCTGCCACCTATACGGGGATAATGGACGAGATACGAAAGGTGTTCGCAAAGGAAAACGGCGTCGGCGCGGGCTGGTTTTCGTTCAACTCCGACGGCGGCTGCCCCATCTGCAAGGGTACCGGGCAGATCAGCTATGAAATGGCATTTGCCGAGCCGGTGACCGTCACCTGCGAGGAATGCGGCGGCCACAGATACAATCCAACTGCGCTGTCCTACCGTTACCGGGGCTTGAACATAGAGCAGGTCATGGATCTGACCATCGCGGAGGCGTACTCGTTCTTCGACAACGCAAAGATCCGCAAACGCCTCAGAAGCATGATCGACGTAGGTCTCGACTATCTCACCCTCGGCCAGCCGACGAGTACGCTCTCGGGCGGCGAGGTGCAGAGGGTGAAGCTAGCGAGCGAACTGCATAAAAAGGGACAGGTCTACGTCCTCGACGAGCCGAGCATCGGTCTTCACAGCAATGACGCAGAGATGCTGCTTGAGCTCCTTCGAAAGCTCGTTTCCGACGGCAATACAGTCGTGATGATAGAGCACCGCCCGGAGCTGATTGCCGCTGCGGACTGGGTGATAGACATGGGCCCCGAAGGCGGCTCAGGCGGCGGCGAGATACTGTTTACCGGAACTCCGAAGCAGATCGTCAGCTGCGAAATCTCAAAGACAGGAAATGCAATAAAAGGCATGGCGTGTATCTTTTAGGCAGTTTTAGTTAGGGTTTGTCCCTTCCGGATTGCCTTGCACATCAAAGGAACCTCTTTTGTCTGCCGGACAAAAAGGGGCTCTCTTGTTTTCGACCGCAGCGCGTGGTATAATCATCACAATAAATCAATATTTGTGTGTGGGGAAAAAGCTATGATACACTTGGTAAAACTCGATTCAACTAACATTTGGGAGATTGTTGATCTGAAAGTATATAAATTTCAGAAAAGCTTCGTTGCGGCAAACTGGGTCAGTATCGTCCAGGCATACGGTGTTCGGGATTCGGCCACGGCTGCGTTTCCCTTTGCCATCTACAACGACAAAAGGCCGGTTGGATTCCTGATGATCGGTTTTAATGAGGCTGCGCTGTATGAAAACTGGGATGACGTTGAAGCCCCAAAATCACTTGTCAACAATTACTCCCTCTGGCGTTTGATGATTGACAAGCGATATCAAAAACGCGGCTACGGCAAAGAAGCAATAAAGCAGGCTCTCGACTTTATCAGAACGTGGCCCTGCGGAAAAGCCGAGTATTGCTCCCTTTCTTATGAGCCGGAGAACGAGGTGGCAAGAGAACTCTACCGTTCTTTTGGATTTGTGGAAAACGGCGAAATGGACGGCGACGAAATAGTCGCAGTATTAAAGCTGTAATACAGAACGCAATAAATACCCGTTTGTCGGGGTGAGTGCGTGACTTTTGAGCGTACTCAGGCAACAAAGAAAGCTCTTTTTCCTGCTGCGGAAGAATATTTCTGTTTGCTTTATGTGGCTTATTGTAGTATAGTCGTCGCAACAAATCGGTATTTGCGAGGGAGGGAAACATATGACATTACAATCAGACATGAAAAGAAGGAGATCATTTCATTCCAGACTAAATGAGAATGGGAAAATGAAGAAATCCATCGCCTGTAAGAGCTTCTTCTGCCTGTTGCTGGCGATCCTGCTCCTGTCGGGATGCGCAAGTCCTGCAGTCTCCAACGTCACCGACGCGCCGCAGGATACAGCGCCCGTCGAGAGCAGCGCCACAACTCCTGCCAAGTACGCAGCCGATTACGCGCTTCTTTGGGACACTTTGGAGCATGACTATCCCTATCTGGACTACCTCCGCGGCAAGGGGATCGACGTGGACGGCATCCGGGCCAAATACGAGGAAAAAATGAAAAAGGCACAAACGTCGGAGCACATGGTCGACATTCTGCAGGGCATCTTTTATGAGCTCCGAAACACCGCCCATCTGTCTCTGATCCGGCAGGAGGATTTCCCCTTCTATTACAGCGTATACACCGCGGAGGAAAGTATTTCTATTCGACTTTTCTCATACAATGCTGTCATGCAGGCCGCCCAGGCCGGGTATTACAAGCTTCCTGCGGAGGATTCGCCGCAAGAGACGGACGACTATTATCAGCCGCGTGAAGTGGAGATACAATATTTCCCGGATTGTAAGGCACTGTGCTTCACCATCTATAGCTTCATCCAGGGCGTCGATAAGAAAGTGCAGGACGACATCATCAACGCGATCAAGGAATACCCGGAGGCGGAACACATCGTCTTTGACATTGCCATGAACGGAGGCGGATCCGAAATGTACTGGGTGCAGAATCTGGTGGCGCCCTTTGGAGAGGACTACTACTTTCCGATGCGGATGTACAGCAAAGACACCCCTCTGAATCGGCAGATCCTGGAGAGCCGCGGCGGATACCGCCGCACCGCGGAGCTGAAGGACGCCCCCGCCTGGGCTGAGGAACTGGGGTTGGAGCTGTATCATAAAGACAGCATCATCGTGATGGGATGGTCGGGGATCCGGAGCAGCGCAAAGCGCTGGGTCCTGGTGGGTCCCGGCGTGTATTCCGCCGCGGAGAATTTCGTCAACTTCTGCCAGCGCTCCGGCTGGGCTACCGTGGCAGGTACCCACACCATGGGCGACGGCATCGGTATTGATCCCGTGCTGGTGCTGCTGCCGGATTCCGGACTGTTGTTCCGCTTCAGCATGGTGGCGGGAGAGAAACCGGACGGCGGCATGAGCATCGAGGGTTCTGAACCGGATCTGATTCTGCCCGGCTCCGACCTCTCCTATATGTTGGACTACCTTCGCGAAGCGAACAAGGACTGATCCGGCCGGGAGATTTTCCTCGCCTTGATCAATCAGTCGGAGAACAGTCCCCTGATTGACGGTGTCCTTTTCCGCACTTTTACACAGAAAGAAAACAAGGCGTCGTTGATGCCTTGTTTTCTTTATAGAATTGTGCGGGAGGAAGAGAACCCGGCGCTGAGTCGAATGAAACCGCACTGCGGCTTCAGAGCCGCGCAGTGACCGAACCGCAGTGAGAAGCGACTTCCGCCTCCACCATGAAATAACGGCGTGTTTCAACACATCGTTTTTTTCAATGAAGTCGCTGTAGCGAAGCTATTTCTTGTGAGGAGCAGCTTTATTGCATTGGGCAGCGCAGCTCCCCTCCTTTTATCCGCAGTAGAAACAGATTCGTAACAATTTTAACGTTATACGTAAATTTATACTTGACAAGCATAAACATGTGTGCTATCCTTTGTTCAAAAGTTTACGAGAAACGTAAATAAATTAACGAATCGGAGGATAGAACCATGGAAAACAAGATCAAGAATAAGATCAATCGGATCGGACTTGTCGGACAGATCATAACGATCGTTCTGATCGTTCTGATGTCCGTCGCCTGCCTTGGGTGTCTGATCGGCGGCATTGCGCTTGCCGTGCTGCCAAACGATGCGGTGACGATCGGCGTCAAGGGCGATCTGGACGTGACAGTCGGTGAGAGCCTGATCGGTCGCTGGATGGATGAGATCCCGGATGATCCGCAGGAGCTGAACGCCAAGCTCGGGATCAACGGTACGGAGTACAACGAAATGCAGATGCAGAAAACAGCGGACGGCCTGTTGATCCATGCCGCTTCGGACCGCATAGAGTTTCAACTCAAGCGCCTGGCGACCGCGGTGTTCTCGGGGCTCGTCTACTGCGCAGCGCTGCTCGTTGTGTTCATCTTCCTGAAGCGGCTCTGCGACGCGTTCCGGCACTGCGACACGCCGTTTTCGGACGGCGTGATCCGCCGCATGACAGTTTTCGCGTGGGTACTGATGATCGGCGCCGTGCTTTCGAGCGCTGCAGAAGCGGTCGGCAACGCCATGATCCGCCGTTCGATCGACCTCTCCTTCTCCCTGAATCCTGCCGACATGAACACCGGCTTCGAGGTTTCGTTCAGCTTTGCACCGATCCTGATCGCGCTGATCTTGCTGTTCCTGACCATGATCTTCCGCTACGGCGCAGAGCTCCAGAAGGAATCCGACGAAACGCTTTGAGGTGAACCATGGGTAAGATCATTTTACGGCTCGACCGTGTGATGGCGGATCGAAAGATGAGCCTCAAGGAGCTTTCGGACAAGGTCGGTGTCGCAAACGTCAATCTCTCCAAGCTGAAAAACGGCCATATCAGTGCGATCCGCTTCTCGACCCTGATCGCGATCTGCGAGGCGCTGCACTGCCAGCCCGGCGATCTTCTGGAATACGATCCGGAGGGATAAGCAAGCATGAAACAGCCCCGACGATTTTCGCCGGGGCTGTTTTTGTTTTGGATAGAATCATTTGATGTCCGCTTTTCTGAAGCGGAGGACGCCGAGCACGGTCAGAAGCGCCGCCCAGACAAGGTCCGCACAAATCGCAATGATCACGATCGTATTCGGAATCCCCTGCGCCGCCATGATCGCGCCCTGGAACGCCGGAAGCGCCGTCATGATATACAGGAACGCCTCGGGAACCGTCTCCTGCGTAAAGCTGATAACCGGCGTGACGATCGAGATCACCGTTTGCATCAGGATCGGAAGGACCATCGAAACGATCAGCGTCAGCGGCACGCTGCGGAACGTAAACGCGGTGAACACGGGGATCGCGGTATACACGAGATAAATCCCGAACGTGAAAACGGCAATGACGAGAATCTCATGGCCGGACAGGTCGAGCGGTCCGAAGGTCAGCCGGCTCGTGATCCCTGCGGACAGCGTATAGAGCGCCGCGCCGACGATCGAAAGCAGCAGGCAGATCAGAAACTGCGAGAGATAGATCTCGGGACGTGGAATCCCGACGATCACTTTATTCCGATAGACGCCCGTTCCGAACGGACGCGCCGCGCGGAAACCGACCATGGCGGTCATCATCAGGCCGAAGCCCTGTGAGAGCGGCAGAGAGCTCATGAACACGGTGCGCGCGTCCAGAATATCCAGCATGCCGACCATGGATTGGATCGAAGGGTAGTCCTTCAGGGCGTCCATGCTGCCGATATACTTGAACAGCACATAAATGCCGTAATACATCATCGGCATCAGTATGCCGAGCAGACCCGCAAAAATCGGCAGCAAAAAGACCATCTTGGATTTACGAAGATCAAAGAAGTCCGCGGAAAGAACGTTTTTCATTGCTGTTCCCCCTTTCCCATCAAGGACAGGTAGCGTGTTTCCAGTGTCTCCTCCTTCGTTTCGAGCTCGGTAACGTTGAGCTCGGAAAGCGCGGCAAGAAGCGCCGGATACTGCTTCGGTCCGTGCAGGATGAAGCTCCCGTTCTTCTCCTCTGTCTCCTCCGCCCAACCGTTTGAAACCGCTTTCTTCAGGAATTCCGACGGATCGTTCTCGCATCGGAAGATCAGCCGCTTGTCGGAACGCGAGAAGAGCTCTTCCGCAGAAACCGACCGCAGGATCACGCCCTTATGGATGAACAGATAATGCTCCGCAAGCAGCGACAGCTCGCTGAGGATGTGCGAGGAGATAAGCAGCGTCATCTTCCGCTCCCTGCAAAGTGATTTCAGAAACTCGCGCAGTTCGATGATGCCCTGCGGATCCAGTCCGTTCGTGGGCTCGTCAAGGATCAGCAGCTCCGGATCGGAGATCAGGGCGATCGCAATGCCGAGGCGCTGCCGCATCCCCAGGGAGAAATGCTTCGCCGCCTTTTTGCCGGTATCCAGAAGTCCGACCATCTCAAGGATCCCGTCGATCCCCTTCTCGTCCGCGCCGCACAGACGCGCCTGAAAACGCAGATTGTCGCGCGCGGACATGCCGGGATGGTAGGCAGGCGATTCCACGATCGCGCCGATGCGGCATTTCCCGTCCGGCGTGTTAAAGCGAAACGTGCCCGCATTCGGGAAGATCAGCTTTGTGACGACGCGCAGGAACGTCGTTTTGCCGCTGCCGTTTTCGCCTACAAACCCGACGATCTTTCCGCGCGGGATCCCGACGGTGATATTGTCGTTTGCTTTCGTTTGCTTATATCTTTTGGTGATCCCTTGCGCAAGCAGGATACATTCGTCGTCTATGTTTTCGTTCTGTGTAATGACGTTTTCTGCTTCTTCCATAACGTTATCCTTTCCGCATCGATCCGGTACGCCCGGTCAATGCCGATATTTTGCGATCAACGCATCCATTTCAGACTGCGAGATCTTAAACTCCTTCTGGATGTGCTCAAGCGCGATCATCGGTCGCTTCTCGAGCTTTTCCCTCAGCGTTTTGATCGAGCTCTTCCAGTTTGACATGCTCCTCGGATACCTCCACCGGTCGATATGCCGCTGCATTTCCGGCTCGAGTTCCGCCGTCATCTGATCGAGCAAAGCCGTCAGCCGCTCCGAGGAGAGCTGCGTCATCACAAGCTCGACGTATCGTTCGATGAACTTCTGCCGCCAGCCTGCGTTGGTTTTCAACGCCACCGTGAAATAAAAGTACGTCAGCGAACCGTTTGCTGAGGGTGTTCCGCCTTTATTAAAATACAGATATGCGATGTTGCGCGACGAACCGCTGCTGAGGATCAGATCCATATCATACAAGAGCGGACGCCATTTGATCCCGTAATCGGTCGTACGCCAGTATTTCTGATTGAAGCAGTCCGTATCGAGAAATACCTGACGGCAGATCACGTAGTCGATAAACGCGTCGGGGTCCACCTTTTCAATGAATTTCTCGTATGCGCTGTCCGAGGACAGATTCGCATTCTTTGCAGCATTGAAATCGGATTTGAACTGCGAATTTGTGCCTTTTCTCGCGACCGCACCGTTTCGCATGATGGTGTTGACAGTATCCGGATCGACGCCGAAATGCGTTTCGAGATATCTCGAATTCAGCTCTTCGTTGAAATCATAAATGCCGTAATAACTGCCGTTGATATAGACCACGCAGAAGCGCGAATTGGCGCAGTCTACGTTGAGCCCGAGGCATGCGCGGGAAGCGAACGCGTCGCACAGACGCGCTTTGTCGTAATCCTGTCCTGCCTGTCTCAATGCGAAGGAGCCGAACCTCGTATAGGCATAGCCCGGAAAGAACGGATAGTCGACGTGCGACATGCCGTACTGCGCGCGAAGCGACAGCGACAGGGACTTCTGCGAGATATACTTCAGTGTGCCCTGTCCCTTCGCCTTGATGTCGCAGGGAAACGCCGTGCCCATCAGCCCGTCGGTCTCGTAGTAATTGACATAGCCCTTCCGTTCCTTGATATCCTTGTGCAGCTTTACCTTATAGACCGCGTTGAAATCCTGCGGCGACATAGCGATGCAGACGACCGGAAGTGTATGCGGCTGTTCGAAAAGATAATGGAACGTAACGATCTCGCTCCGAAGCAGATTGTCGGAAAACGCGATCGCGCGGATCACGGTATTCTTTGAAATGCCGATCGGACCCGTATACTGTGTCGATCCCTCGTCCGGTTCGCTTCCGTCCGTCGTGTAGCGGATCACGGCGTTCGGATCCGGGCAGGTAAGCGTCAGCGTGAACGTCTCGGTGTGATACAGCGCGGTATCGGAAAAGACCGGCTGCGCGGTATAACCGGAATAGCGGGCATCGCTGTTCTGTTTTCCCTTCGTCTTCTTGGTAAAGAAAACACGGCAGGTCTGATCGTCGCCCTCGATGCGGCCGCTCGACATACCGTTGCGCTGCACGCCGGTCTGGAACGCATCGCGAACGATTCCCTTTGTATCCGAGAGATACAGCGTCTCTCCGGACGGACTGACGCCGAACGCGGCGTCGCCCGCTTTGCGGTCGACCGCCGAAGCCGACGCCTCGATCACGCCGTACCCGTGCGCGCCAAGCGACATCGACGAGATCCGGTACTTTTGCAGATCGTCGATCGAATCGCTCAGATACCAGCCGTCCAGCGATACTGCGGTCTCCCCGCCGTTATACAGCTCGATCCAGTCCTTTTCGCTGCTTCCCCGATCGTGAATGGCGCATACCTCGGAGATGTATACGCCGTCAGGTTGAAAAAAACCGATCGCCTCCGCGTTCTTGTCACCGTGTCCGTTCGGTTCGCCCGGCGTCGGATAACGGTAATAGACCTGGTTGTTGAATTCGTCGAGACCGATCGAAACGTTGTCCGGAAGCGCGGGGACCGTGATCCAGTCGAGTTCCTTGGTGCGGTCGTTGTACAGATAGAGCGTTTCGCCCTCGCTGAGCGAGAAACTTGCGTGCAGCTCTCCGGTCACGTCTGTTTTGCCGGACAGGAAAACGACAAGATAGCTGCCGTTCGGCAGGGACGTATCTCCCGGCAGCGCCCATTTGGTCAGATTCTTCGGATTGTCCGAGAGATACCAGCCGGCAAGCGCGATCGGGCTGTCGGACGCGTTATATAGCTCTACCCAGTCGCAGCGCTCGCCCGTTTTATCCGTAATGCTGTAGGTATTCTTTGCCAGCGCCTCGCTGATGCGAAGTCCGGTAGGACGCCTTGCGTGCAGCGTCGGATCCACCGGCTCCTCGGACTTGTCGTCCGGCTCATCCTGCGGTTCCTCCTGACGCACCGGCGGCTCGTTCGTGATCTCCGCCGTATTGGCGGCGTTCGGCGTCGGCGTCTCGCAGTAGCCGAATGTGCCGTCCGCGCGGCGCGCCCATGTCACGTCCTTATACGGCATACTCGGGATCGTGACCCGATCCAGTTCAAAGCCGTTGCCGTCGAACAGATACAGCGTGTCGCCGTAGCGGCTCACACCGAGCTCCACACAGACGTGAGCGTCCTTCGTCGTACAATTCTTTTCGCAGCAGAACACGAGCAGATATCCGTTTGCCGGAACGACGCCGGAAAGATTCGCGTCGTCGTAATCGCGCAGCTCGTCGCAGAGTGTGAAGCTCACGATCGGAATATCCCGGTCCGTCGTATTGTGCAGCTCTACCCAGTCGCACTTCAGGCAGCCGCCGCAGAAGATCTGTGTATTGCGCGGAGAGACCTCGCTGATCTCAAGCCCCGTAACGGGAACGGGCGGAATATCCTCCTTTGCGGGCGGCTGTGTGTCGAGGATCTCCGAAAGGTTTGCCGCGCCGGGCGTCGGTGTTTCGCAGTAGCCGAATGTGCCGTTGCCGCGCCGTGCAAAGGAAATATCGCTGTGCAGTTCGGGAACGGAAAGCCGATCCACTTCCTGCATGCTCGGGCTTAACAGAACGATCGTCTCTCCTGTCGATTTCAGCGAGAAACCGAGCAGGATCGGGCTCTTTCCGTCCCAGGAAACGGGATCGGTCCTGTTCTTTTTGTCAGAGCCGAGCAGCAGCAGATAACCGTCCGGCTCGATCGTCACATCCGGCAATTTGAAGGTCTTGTCGCTGTTCTTCGTATTGTCGGTGACGCCCCAGCCGAGAAGGCTGATCGGTTGATCCGAATCGTTGTGCAGCTCGATCCAGTCCGGCGAGCCGTATTCCGGGACGAGATAGCTTTCGGAATTGCTGGAGACGACCTCGTTGATCACGACGCCGGCCGTCACCTCGTCGGTGATGTTCAGATTCGCGCTGCCGGGCGTGGGCACATCGCAGAATCCGAAGGTGCCGTCGCTTCTTCTTGCATAGGAGACATCCCGGTTCAGCTTCGGGATCGTGATCTCATCGACGATCTGCGCGTCCGGTCTGACCAAAAGCAGCGTTTCTCCGGAGGATTTCAGCGAAAAGCCGAGAAAGATCGGGCTCTGGTCGTCCCAGGAAAGCTTGCCCGTCTTGTTGTCCTTATCGGAGCCGAGCAGCAAAAGATATTCGTCCGGCTGCAGCGTGACGTCCGGAAGCTCAAATTTCTGTATGTTTTTGATGTTATCGGTGATGCACCAGCCTAACAGGTCGATCGCATGATCCGATTCGTTGTGCAGCTCGATCCAGTCCGGCGAACCGTATTTCTCCGTAAACTCCTGCGAACCGTACACCGGGTGATTGCGCAGCGTTTCTTTATTGCTGGTAACGATCTCGCTGATCACAACGCCCTTATCTTCGGTTTGCCGATTCAAATCGCATCCCGCGACCGACGCCGCGGTGAAAACCGCAAGCAGGCACACAAGTATTTTTTTCCATGGTATAGACCGCATATCCGATCCTCCGATCATTGATCCAGATTTATCACAAGGCGCAGGATCGCCGCGGCGTCCGCCGCCGACATGATCCCGTCGCCGTCCATATCGCCGGCCTTGCGCATCGGCATGTTCATATAGGACAGATCCACGACCGTCCGCAGCACGAGCGCTGCATCTGCCGCAGTCACCTTCCCGTCCAGATTCGCGTCGCCCCGCATGACCGAGACCCGCAGAAGTCGCGGCCTTGCAAAGCGCACATTCTCAAAAAAGGCCGGAGCAAAATAACCGAAGCCTCGCTGCATATCGCCATACAGAAGCGCGCGTCCGTAATACCCGTCGGCCTGCAGGCGATCGCTGCCGTCCGAAAAATGCGACCATGTAAACACACAGTCCGCTTCGGAGACCTTAAGCTCCTGTTTCATCGGGTCAGCCCTGCCGAGCAGATAGGAACCGTTACGATCGTCGCATGCGAACCGGAAACCGTCCTCCGCCCGGATCGCCGCAAAGATCGCGCCGTTTGCCTGTGCGGACGAAACGGTCCCGTCCGCGTTCGGCGTCAGCTCAACGGGACGGATGATCCCGTCTCCCGAGGGAGCTGCCGGGATCGCGTACCATGCGCCTTCATACTGCGCAGCGATCACATAAAAGCCCTCCTCCGGTTCCGGAACGGAGAAGATCTCCGTAACGGCGCCGTTCTTGATCACGGCAAAGACCAGTCCGCTGTCCGCATCGGCAGGAACGGTAAAGTCCCCGCGCTCCAGAAGCAGCGCGCCGCCGCCTTCGATCCGGCGTCCGGTCCCGTCATATACGGGCGTCGACGGCTCGGACGTCCCGATCGCATAGATCCCCGCGTCTTCCTGCAGCACGATCGCCAGGCGAAAGCTGAGCGCGAGCTTCGAAAGCAGGATCTCATCCTCGCTGCCGAGCGTTCCGGAGACCGTATCGGAATATGCACACTGCGCCGAGATCTCGGCGATCTGTTCTCCGGAGAGCATTGCTCCGATCGCCTTTCCCTCCGTCAGGTCTGCCGGATCCTCGGCGTTTCGCCAGTAATCAAGCAATCGGCGGAAAACCGTATCGCCGCACTGTGTCCGGAGATACTCCGCGAACAGGAACGACTGTCCGTATGCGCCGACATCGTTCGCAGTGGCGTCGAAATTCCGGTAGCTCATCCCGAAACGGACCTTGTCGGAACGTCCGAAAGCATCGACATAGCCCTGATCGGCGACCGAGCCCGGATAGGCAAGCTCCTCCGCCGCCATAGCGAAGCCTTCGTTCAGCCATGCGCCCGGCGTAAGCTCTTTTCCGAGCAGCTCCTCGTTTGCGGGAGAAGCAAGAACCGCGCTTCTTAGGATCAGATGCTGAAACTCGTGCGCAAGCGTACCGTAAACGACTTCCGGCCGGTTCGCCATACGTGTGTTCACGTTGATGATCGGAAGGAAATTGTAGCTGTCCGCATCTTCCGGATCGATCACGGCGATCTCCTCGGGCGTATAGAGATCGTACAGATCGAAGAAGCCGCAGACCGACGTGCTGTTCATCGTATAGGTAACGATGTGCAGTTTTCCGTCGCCCGCAAGATCGCGGAAGCCGCCGAAATACGCGGTATCGCTCGGATAGATGACCGCCTCGAACTGCTCAAGCATCTCCGCCGTCTGCTCCTCCGTAAACGGCCGGCTGTCGTCCGCCATCGTCCAGATATAACAATGCTCGCTCTCCGCGGCAAGGCGGAAGGTCCGCTTGTCGTAGCGATAGGTCATAAGGTCGGTACATACCCAGAAATCGCGGGTCGTCGGATCTTTGAGGTCCTGCGAAAGATCCATCCCCGTTTTATGCAGTCCGGGCGTAAACACCGCATCGCCGGTCGGCTCCTCATCCTCCGGCTTCTGCGTGATCGTACCCGAAAACAGCGCGTTCCCCTTCGCATCATACGGCAGAGGATCGTAGATCAGAACGCGGTCCGCGTCCATGGTATGCGGTTGTGTCTCTTCGCCGATCGCAGCCTGCGGAAACGCAGCAAGCAGCAGGATCGACGCAAGAAAAATCGAAATAAAGCGTTTCATGTCATACTCCTACGAATACAGTATACCACGGTTCCTTCAAAATGAAAAGCGGCGCAATGGCCGCTTTCGCAAAATAAATGTAAGACGATTGTAAACAATCCGCGAATAAGCCGCGTTTACCGGTCGGAACGGCCGTCGAGCGCGTTTTTCAGGCGATAGAGCTTGCTCTCCTCGAGCATGGCAACGACGTGCGTGCCATCCGCCTCATGCGATTCGGAGAGCACGTTCCCGATCTCATGCAGCACACGGATCGCATCGTAGCGATCGTACGGAATGACCAGCTCCACGCGCTGCTGCGTGCGATTGAGCTCGGATTCAACGCGGGCAAGCAGCGTGTCGATCCCCATTCCTGTTTTTGCGCTGATCGCAACGGCGTTCTCCTTTTTCGACGGGATCGCTTCTTCAAGGTCGCATTTGTTGTAGACTTCGATGCACGGCGTGTTCCCTGCGCCGAGGCTTTCAAGCACCTGCTCCGTGACGCGCATCTGCACATCGTAGTACGGACAGCCCGCGTCGACGACGTGCAGGATCAGGTCGGCGTCCTTTACCTCCTCAAGGGTGGAGCGGAATGCCTGCACAAGATCGTGCGGAAGTTTGTTGATGAAGCCGACGGTGTCGGACAGAAGGCACGGCGTCCCGTTCGGCAGCGTCACGCTGCGCACGACCGGATCCAGCGTCGCAAAGAGCTTGTCCTCGGCAAGTACGTCGCTGTTTGAGAGCACGTTCAAAAGCGTGCTCTTGCCCGCGTTCGTGTAACCCACGAGCGCGACGACCGGCGTCTCGCTCTTTCTGCGGACGGAGCGGCGCACGCCGCGCTGCTTTTCGACCTCTTTAAGCTCCTGTTCGAGCTCGTAGATACGCCGATGGATGCGGCGGCGGTCGATCTCCAGTTTTTTCTCGCCGGGACCGCGCATGCCGACGCCGGATGCGCCCTGCCGCGACATAGCGACGCCGACGCCGAGAAGACGCGGCAAACGGTATTTCAGCTGACTGAGCTCCACCTGCAGCTTGCCCTCGCGCGTGGTGGCGCGGCTCGCAAAGATATCAAGGATCAGCATCGTACGGTCGATGACCGGTGTGCCTAAAATGCTTTCGAGGTTTCGAATCTGGATCGCGGTCAGTTCATCGTCAAAGATGAACACGTCCGCCTCCGTCGCGCTGCCGATCAGCCGCAGCTCGTCCGCCTTGCCGCTGCCGACGTAAGTGCCGTTGTCGACGGGACGCTTGCGCTGCCGCTCAATATGCACGACGTTGACGCCCGCGGTGTCCGCAAGCGCTTTGAGCTCTTCAAGCGTATCGTAACCGTCGTCGTTGTCGATACCGACCAGCACCGCGCGCTCGGGCTCCGCCTGTGTGACCGCATAGGCGGGCGCTTTGAGGCGGTTATCCGCTTCGATGAGGGCGTTCAGAAGTGCGTCCTGCGGCAACCGGTCCGCGCGCATCGGGCCATAGATCACAGGCTTGCGTTCTTCGCCCTCCATCTCGCCGACAAACGCGACGTAAACCGAGGTCGGTCTGCCGTCCCGCACGCCGACTGCCGCCATCGCGTCGAGCCGCATGGAGTTCAGGGTGCCGAGATCGACGTCGGAAAGATAGCCGCTGCCGTTCGGATGGGTGTGGATGCAGCGCACGCCCGCAAGCCGGTCCGCATTACGCACAAGTCGCATATCCGGCATGGAGACTGTGGTCGCGTCTCCGACCGAAACGTCCCGCACCGCGCCGCTGCGCGACAGATAGACGGAGATCTCGCGTCCGATCCGTTCGGTGAAATCGGCGAGCTTTTCAAGAAGCGCCGCCGATGCAAACACGCCGCTCGGCTGACTCTCGTCGTACAGCGTGCGCATCTCGTTCAGTATGGTGTCGCGGATGCCCGCAACGTTTCCGTTGATCTTTTTTTCTTCCATATCAGTATTGTACCATATCAATGACGTCGCTTGCAAGCAGCGCGCGTTCGCCCAGAAGCCGCATCGCGCGGTCGGCGCTCGTTCCCAAAAGATACGTGCCCGCCCGCGCAGCGTCGAAGGGCTCCAGTCCCTGCGCAAGAAGCGCGGTAATAAGCCCCGTCAACACGTCTCCGCTGCCGCCCTTCGCAAGGCCCGGGTTGCCGAAGGTCAGGAACGCGGTCCGGCCGTTTGCATGCACCAGCGTCGTCGCGCCCTTCAGGAGCGTCGTGCACGGAAAGGTCCGCGCCGCGCCGAGCGGATCGGACAGCACCTCGTCGACCGTCGTATCGAGAAGCCTTGCCATCTCGCCCGCATGCGGCGTGATCACGACGTTTTCATGCAGCTTGGAAAGCAGCTCCCGATGCGCGGCTATTTGATTCAGCGCGTCCGCATCCAGCACAAGCTTCGTTCCCGCCGCAAGCGCCGCTTCGATCACGGGGATCAGATCGCCCTTGCCCGCGCCGCTGCCGATCCCGATCGCCTGCTTGTTTTGCATGGCGGGCAGAACGGCGTTCAGCGCGTCCGCACACCAGTCGTCGGTTCCGGTCGGAGCTGTGATCGCCTCCGGCAGCGACGCAAAGAACGGCCTCACCGGGTCGGGCATGCAGACGGTCAGAAGTCCCGCGCCGCCGCGCAGCGCCGCCTTCGCCGAGAGCAGCGCGGCGCCGGGATAGGTTTTTGAGCCCACGCACAAAAGCGCGTGCCCGTTCATGCCCTTATGCGAATCGAACGGCCGCTTTGGCAAAAGCTTTGCGATATCCGCTTCGTCCTCAAAAAACAGGTCCGGTTCGACCGGATCGTCGTACAGCTTCCGTACGACCACCTCGCCGCAGAGCGCGCGTCCCTGTCCCAGCAGCATCCCCGCCTTCTTTGCCTGCATCGTCACCGTACAGGTCGCTTTGATCGCGATCCCCCGGATCCTCCCGCTGTCCGCGTCCAATCCGGATGGCAGGTCCGCGGAAATGATCGGTCTGCCGCTTTCGTTCATCCGCGCGATCAACTCCTTCGCCCGACCCTCCGGCGATCGGTTCAGCCCGACGCCGAACAGCGCGTCGATCAGAAGCTCGTTGTTGTCAGGCTCCCAATCCTGCAGGACCGGAACACCTGCTTTTATCGCTTCGGAAAGATAATACGCCGTGTCCGGCGTGCAGCGGTTTTCGTCGCCGCAAAGTACGATTCGCGCGTCGATCCCGTTCCGATACAGCAGCAGCGCTGCCGCGACGCCGTCGCCGCCGTTGTTGCCGATCCCGCAGACCGCGGTCACCGTCGTGCCGCTTTCGATCCGCGCCCGGACCGCTTCGGCGATCCCTTCGGCGGCGATCCGCATCAGCTCGACCGACGGTACGCCGGACGCGATCACGGCGCGATCCTGTTCCTTTGCCTGTTTTGCGGTCACGATTCGCTCCATGTTTCCTCCTCGGAAAGCGCGTCCTCAAGCGCGCGTCTTGATACGTCGTAAGAATATCCTCTCGCAATCAACCGGGAAAGCACGCGCTCACGCCGCTTTTCCGGTTCGAGCGATGCGAACTGCCGCGCGAATTTCTCCGCGACCGTCCGCGCGTTTTCGAGCTCGTCGTCCGCCTCGACCGATCCGAGCGCCGCCTGAATATCTTCGTCGGAAAGACCGTGCGTTTTCATCTGCTCATAAAGATGTCTGCGGCTGACGGGCTTGGAGGCAAGGCGCGTTTCCACGAACCGCTGCGCATAGCGCGCGTCGTTCAGCAGACCGAGCGCAATGAGCCTTGCGACCGTCGCGTCGACGTCCGCCTCGCCGAACTCCTTGCCGTCGAGATACCGCTGCATCTCGAAAACCGTGCGGTCCTTGATCGTCAGATACTTCATGGCGTATTCCATCGGAGACAACGACTTCGGCGTTTGCTGTTTCATGCCCGTTTCCTCGTTTTTCGCAGTTTACTGTATTATACCACAGTTTTCCGCTTCTGAAAAGAATTTCAAAAAGCTGCAACCTTTTCCTTCTCCGGCGCGTCTTACAGTATGAAAGGACAGCCGACGTCGTCTTTGATCTGTCCGTTATGTATAAAAGTTGTGCCCAAAATGTAACTTATTAGTAAATGCTTTCCGAAAAGGATGGTATTTTCAAAAAAAGTGTGTACAATGAAATCATCAAGCAAGAAGGACATGAACTGTATGAAGAAGAAACAACTGCTGATACTGCTGCCGCTGTTGGCAGCGCTGCTGCTCTGTCTTGCCTGCGGCAGCGAGCAATCGACAGAACCGCAGAAAAACTACGACCCGAAGACCGGTGAAGTCATCATTCCCGACACGCAGGCGCCCGTCTCTGAAGAACCGGACATCGGTTCTGAGATTATTGCGATCGTAACGCCCGAGCCGGATCTGCACCGGGACGAACTCAACGCGATCCTGAAGCGCATGACCATGCTCGACGGCGTGACCGTAAACGGCGTTTCCGTCGGCGGCATGACGCTCGACGAGGCACGGTCTGCCGTGCAGCAATCGATCGATGCTGAGAAAAAGGATCTGCGCGTTACCGTAACGCTCGGCGACGCACAGGAGGTCTTCTCCTCGGATTCCATACAGACCACGGATAACCTCGACGAAATGCTGACCGAGGCGTTCAATCTCGTACGTGAGGACAACGGCTTCGAGGCTGTTTCCAAAGAGGTCAACGAAATCAAGGCAAACGGTCGGGACTTCCCCGTCGTCGTATCGTTCAATGAAAATGCGCTGCGTTCCGCCGTCGACGCCTTTGCAGAGGCGCACAACACAGATCCCGTCAACGCCGCCGTGGGCTACAATAAAGAAGAAAACAAGATCGACTTCACGCCCGACGTCGTCGGCCGCTCCGTCGACCGCGACGCGCTCGTTGCCGCGCTGCTCAATGCAAAGAGCGGCGATACGATTGAAGCGCCCGCTGCGGAAACACATGCGGAGGTCACGCTTGCGGACGTGCAGCAGCAGTACGTGCTGCGCAGTTCCTTTACGACCAAGTTCAGTAGGAGTATCGACAACCGCAAGTACAATATCTGCAAAGGCGCAGGCATGATCACCGGCACGATCCTGCATCCCGGCGACA
>JAEEGF011780352.1_pt1 | contig 20459 bp, 19 predicted proteins | sample 9134171 | NCBI WGS metagenome assembly JAEEGF01 (sample SAMN16246542, study PRJNA631951) | gut metagenome | biome: gut microbiome; feature: rumen; material: AP-attached | host: Bos | place: Iran: Karaj | collected 2018-10
TCTTTGAGGTTGGAGGTGAACAAGTATGAAGCTGCAATGGATGTATCGGTAACTATTATGGCCATCGCGTTTGGCATTCCAACGAACCGTGTAAAAAGCACATTTGGCGCTGTAATGACAAATATCATCACGACATGGTTTGTAACACGCCTAAGTTTGAGGATTATGAGATGGAGAGAGCATTTCTCTTGGTTGCGAATCGTTTACTGGTTGAAAAAAACAACTACGTCGCAGAATACCAAGAAAAGTTCTTACCTTTGATTGCGGACACTTCGAGAATGGAGGAAAAGCTGAACGAATTTCTGATCAATTATAATGAGATGGTTGACGAAGCTGAGGAACTTGTAAAGTCGAATGCAACCAGAGCTCAAGATCAGTCAGAATACCAAAAACGCTTTGACTCTTTAGCTTCCAATATCAAAGCAAAATCGGAAGAGATTGACGCTACTAAAAAGGAGATCTCCGACGCCAAAGTCCGGAAGGAAAACGCTCGCATCTTCCTAGATGCATTACAAGGCATGGATTCACTACTTCAAAAGTTTGATATTGCACTCTGGCATAGACTGGTAGACTATGTTACCGTTACGCCGGATAAAGAACTTGTCTTCCATCTACGAAGTGGTCGCGAAATGACCATCTTGTTGGAAGACGTACATTAAAAGCAATATGACGGCTCAACTGTCATAAGTACATTATCTAGCGCAAAGGCTCGCCACGATGGCGGGCCTTATTTCATGGCATTACTTCTTCATTTTACACGATTTGATTTATCCAAAAAATGTGTCATCGTGTGTCATTTTACGTAATGCAGCGAAAAAAATACAGCTGAATCTCTATCACACTGAAAAAAGTATTAGATGGACTATGTATCAACGTGTGTCATTTTATATACTGTCTATATATTTTAGAACTTTTGATTGTAGATTAAACGGGGGTTTTCAGCAGCTAAACTTCATATGAGTGGGGCAAAAAAGAAAGAAACCTCCCTGTTTTTCAGGAAAGTTTCTTCCAGGCTGAAGACGTATCGGTGTTTCAGCCTAACTTGGTGGAGGTGGGGAGAGTCGAACTCCCGTCCGAAGACATGATGACCCAACTTTCTACGAGCGTAGCCGTCGTACAAGTATTCCCCTTGCGGCGCTCCCAACGGCGGGATCGCCGGTCCGGTAGCTTCATAAAGTCCGGTCCGGGGCAAAGCTTACCCGGGTTCGTTCCCTATCCTAAATGACGCCCGTGTCTGAGACGATAGGTCTTCTCAGGCGGACGCTGTCACGCGCTTAGGCAGCGACAGGAAGTGCGTTGTAGTTGTCTGTTATGTTTAAACAGGTCCCGCTTTTAACGAAGCTCGGGGCTTCGGCTCGCTTATCCGGCCCTCACTATCCCCGTCGAAACCATTTCACCCCCATGGGATAGGTTACCGCACTTTGTAATCCTTCATGCGCCGGTCCATCTCCCGATCGGCATCCTTCTCGGCGATATCGTGGCGCTTGTCATACAGCTTCTTGCCCTTGGCCAAAGCCAGCTCCACCTTCACCTTCCCGTCCTTGAAGTAGACGGACAGAGGGATCAGGCTGTACCCGTCGGCCTGCTGTTTGCCGTAAAGTTTTGTGATCTCCCGCTTATGGGCCAGAAGCTTTCTCGTCCGGAAGGGATCGTGGTTGAAGATGTTGCCCTGCTCATAGGGGCTGATATGCATGCCCTGGAGCAGCAGCTCTCCCTTTTTTACGAGGGCGTAGCTGTCCTTCAGATTCAGAGCGCCCTTGCGGATAGACTTCACCTCGGTACCCGTCAGCGCGATGCCGCACTCCAGGGTATCTTCGATGAAATAGTCATGGCGGGCCTTCCGATTGACAGCGGCCACTTTTATCCCCTTATGGACGGGCATCTTTTTCCTTTCCCTCTCCCAAATAAAAAGCGGTACAACGAAGGATCGCTGTACCGCTCTTCATACAGCTTCTTTAACCGAGGCACATGAGCACCAGCGCCAGCACAGCGATGATACAGGCACAGACGAGGGTGATCTTCTTGAGCTGAAGATCCTTCTTGGCCTCCCGACCCTTCACGCCGAAGGACTCGGTATCGCTGCCATAGGCAGCGCCCAGACCGGCAGACTTGCTCTTCTGCATCAACACGGCCACGATCAACACGACCGCCACAAGAACGAGCAGGACTTGAATCGCGATTCTCATATTACTTCCTCCCAAAATGACTGCGTGTGCTATTATACCACCATGTTTCCAGGTTTGCAAGGGTGATATTTAGCTGTTTTTCGACAAGTTTCAGCCCTCGAACAGGGTGGAACCGGTCATTTCGACAGGCTTGGGCAGCCCCAGCATGTCGAGCAGCGTGGGCGAAAGGTCACAGAGCCGACCGCCGCTCCGGAGCGTCACGTCCTTCCCTGCCCCGTCCACGTACACGCAGGGCACGGGGTTGGTGGTGTGGGCGGTGAAGGGTGCGTTCTCGGCGTAGTCCCACATGTATTCGCAGTTGCCGTGATCGGCGGTGATGAGGCAGCGACCGCCGCTCTTGAGGATGGCGGTGACCACCTTATCGAGGCACTCGTCCACGGCATGGACGGCCTTGACCGCCGCCTCCATGACGCCCGTATGCCCCACCATGTCGGGGTTGGCGAAGTTCAGGATCATCACGTCGTACTTGCCGCTCTCGATCCGCTTCACCACTTCCTCCGCCACAAGGTATGCGCTCATCTCCGGCTGCATGTCGTAGGTGGGCACCTTGGGCGAGGGGATCAGGCACCGATCCTCCAAGGGATTGGGGGCTTCCACCCCGCCGTTGAAGAAGAAGGTCACGTGAGCGTACTTCTCCGTTTCCGCGATCCTAAGCTGGGTCTTGCCGTTCTTTGCCAGGTATTCGCCCAGGGTGTTCTTCAGCGTCTGGGGCTTGAAGGCCACGGTGAGCTTGTCCTCGAAGGTCTTATCGTACTGGGTCATGGACACAAAGGTCAGGGGGAAGAACCCATACCGGCGCTCGAATCCGTCGAAGTCCTCGAAGATATAGGCCCGGCTCAGCTCCCGAGCCCTATCGGGCCGGAAGTTGAAGAAGATGACGCTGTCGTTGGCCTTGACCGTGGCTACGGGCTTGCCGTCCTCCACGATGACCGTGGGCTTCACAAACTCGTCCGCGTCGCCCCGATCGTAGCTCAGCTGCATGGCATCGTGGCCTGTGGGGGCGTTGAAGCCCTCGCCGTAGGTCAGAGCGGCGTAGGCCTTCTCCACCCGCTCGAAGCGGTTGTCCCGGTCCATGGCGTAGTAGCGGCCGGAGACCGTGGCGATCTTGCCTACGCCGATCTCTTCAAGCTTCGCCTCAAGGTCTTCCAAATATCCCTTGCCGCTCTTGGGCGGGGTGTCACGGCCGTCCATGAAGCAATGGATATAGACCTTGGTTAGTCCCTTCCGCTTGGCGAGCTCCACCAGGGCATACAGATGCTCCAGGTGGCTGTGGACGCCGCCGTCAGAGCATAGACCGAAGAGATGCAGAGCGGAATCATGGGCCTTGCAGTTTTCAACCGCCTTCAAAAACGCGGGATTCTCAAAGAAATCCCCGTCCTCAATGGACTTGGTGATCCGAGTGAGCTCCTGATAGACGATGCGGCCGGCGCCGATGTTCAGGTGTCCCACCTCGCTGTTGCCCATCTGGCCGTTGGGCAGGCCCACGTCCATGCCGCTGGCGCCCAAAAGGGTGTGGGGGCAGGTGTTCCACAGCTTCATGAAATGGACCGCGCCATCGGTCAGGATGGCGTTATATTCCTTCTCCTCCCGATAGCCGAAGCCGTCGAGGATGATCAATGCGGTAATGGGCTTCATCAGTAGTTCACCACGCCGGCAAAGTCCACAGCCTTCAGGGAGGCGCCGCCGATGAGCCCGCCGTCGATCTCGGGCATGCTCATGAGCTCGGTGGCGTTGGAGGGCTTCATGGAGCCGCCATACTGGATGCGCACCTTCTGGGCCACCTCCTCGCCGTAAATGCCCGCGATGGTCTTGCGTACCACGGCGATGGTGGCGTTGGCGTCCTCCTTGGTGGCGGTCTTGCCGGTGCCGATAGCCCAGATGGGCTCATAGGCGATGACCACCTTCACCGCATCCTCCGCGGGGATGCCCGCAAAGGCAGCCGCGGTCTGGCCGCTGACGAAGGATTCGGTGACGCCCGCTTCCCGCTGCTCCAAGGTCTCGCCCACGCAGATGATGGGCACGATGCCGTTGGCGAGCGCCGCCTTGGCCCGCTTGTTCACGCCCTCGTCGGTCTCGCCGAAGTAGGCGCGCCGCTCGCTGTGGCCGATGATGGCGTACTCCACGCCGAAGGCCTTCAGCATGCTGGGAGAGATCTCGCCGGTGAAGGCGCCGCTCTCGGCCCAGTGGATGTTCTGGCAGCCCAGATGGATGTTGGTGCCCTCAATGAGCTTATGCACCGGGCAAAGGTCCACGAAGGGCGGGCACACGACCACGTCGCACTTGGCGTCCTTCACCAGGGGGATGAGCTCAGAGACCAGGGCCTTGGCTTCCTCGGGGGTCTTGTTCATCTTCCAGTTGCCGGCGATGATGGGCTTGCGGGCGATCTTGTCGTTCAGGACGGCCACGCCGGGCAGGACCTTCCCCTCCAGGAACTCCAGGGAAGCGCCGCCGCCGGTGGAGATATGGGTCATCTTCTTGGCATAGCCCAGCTTCTTCACGGCGGAAGCGGAGTCGCCGCCGCCGATGATGGTGGTGCCTTCACACTGGGCGCAGGCTTCCGCCACGGCAGAGGTGCCCTTGGCGAAGTTGGGGAACTCGAACACGCCCATGGGGCCGTTCCAGATGACGGTCTTGGCGGCCTTGATGACCTCGGCGTACTTGGCGCGGGTCTCTTCGCCGATGTCCATGCCCATCCAGCCGGCGGGAATGGCGTTGGCCGGAACGGTCTTATACTCGGCGTCCGCGGCAAATTCAGGAGCCACCACGGTGTCCACGGGCAGCATCAGATCGACGCCCCGGGCCTTGGCGTCCGCCATGAGCTCGTTGGCAAGGTCGATGCTCTTCTCATCCAGCAGGGAATTGCCGATCTCGTAGCCCATGGCCTTGTAGAACGTGTATGCCATGCCGCCGCCGATCAGCAGGGTATCGCACTTCTCCAGCAGATTCTTGATGACGCCGATCTTGTCGGAGACCTTGGCGCCGCCCAGGATGGCCACGAAGGGGCGCTGGGGGTTGTTGAGGGCTTCGCCCATGATGCCCAGCTCCTTGCCGATCAGGAACCCGGCCACGGCGGGCAGATACGCGGCCACACCAGCGGTGGATGCATGGGCCCGGTGCACGGTGCCGAAGGCGTCGGAGACGAAGATGTCCGCAAGGTCAGCCAGCTTCCGGGAGAACTCGGGATCGTTGGCTTCCTCCTCCTTCTGGAAACGGGTGTTCTCCAGCAGCACGATCTCGCCGTCCTTCATGTCAGCCACGCACTTCTGGGCACTCTCCCCCACGGTGTCGGAGGCGAACTGGACCCGCACCTCGGGCAGCAGCTCCTGGAGCCGGGTAGCCACGGGGGCCAGGGTGTACTTCATGTCCACCTTGCCCTTGGGACGGCCCAGATGGGAGCAAAGGATCACCTTCGCCTCATGGTCCAGTAGATACCGGATGGTGGGCATGGCGGCCACGATGCGCTTGTCGTCCGCCACTTTCATATCCTCGGTCAGGGGCACATTGAAGTCCACCCGGCAGAGAACTCGTTTTCCTTTGACCTGAATGTCTTCCACAGTCTTTTTTGCCATATCTTTTTCCTCCTATGTAATCCTATATAATAAGCGAACAATATATCCGCGTTATTCCGTCTCGATCACGTGATTACCCAAGGCAGCCGATTGCTCGATGAGCTCATCGGTGTCGATGGTGCCTACTTCCTCCGAAACGAGGTCAGATACTTTGACCACTTCGCCCTCCTCTTCCTCAAATTGGGGAATGGGCTTCTCTTCCGTCGCTTCCTCTTCCATAACGTCCTTTTCCTCGTGAACCTTCTCTTCTTCCTCGGGAACGCTGGTCCTGTCGGGGATGTCCTCGTGGGGCAGATACCGATTTTGGATGGTATAGATGTTGCGCATGAGTTGGGCAGGATCACCCTCAGGGTCGGGCAGAGGCTCCTCCGCCTGCTTGTTTATGGGCTCATTGAGCCTGGGCACTTCAGAAAACAGCTCCGGCAATGCGTTGTTCAGACGCACATAGTAATCAGAAATCTTCTTCAGATTCTCCTCTGCCTGTCGGGCCTGCTCTTTCATGGACTCGTTGAACTGATTCAACAGCTGTACATAGGAACCGACGGCATCGTCAGTATCCTTGATCTTCTGCTCGCTGGTCTTCTCTGCGTCCTTAATGATGTCCCGAGCATTTTCATAGGCGGATTGGATCAAGGCCTCCCCTTTTTTCTGTGAGGCGACATACTCTTTTTGAGCGGAGTCGTGAATATCGTCCGACTCTCGTTGGGCATCGGTCACGATACGGTTGGCTGTCTCTGCGGCGTCGGTAAGGGCTCGGGAGATGGATAATTCCCGCTGCTGATATGCTTCCAGCTGAGACTTGACTGTTTCCAACTCCTGTTGCTGAGCCTGTAATTTTTCATTAAGATCCGCGATGGCCTTGTTTTGTTCTTCGATCAGCTTTTTCTTTTTATTGAACATGGGTGTTTATACCTCCAATTTCAGCTGTTGCGGGACGTTGGCCGTTTCCGGCACAGGATAATCCAAATGAGCGTAGGCATCCGGTAGCACGATCCGGCCACGATTGGTCCGGGCCAGGAAGCCAAGCTTGAGGAGATAGGGTTCATACACGTCCTCGATGGTGCCCGCGTCCTCCCCGGTGTAGGCGGCGATGGTATCAAGGCCCACCGGCCCGCCCTTGAAGATGGCGATCATGGCGATGAGCATGCGGCGGTCCACCGCGTCGAGGCCCAGCTCATCGATGGCCAGCATGTTGAGGCCCTTCTGCGCCGTGTCCAGATCCACGCAGCCGGTGCCGCGCACTTGGGCATAATCCCTGACCCGGCGCAGCAGCCGGTTGGCAATACGGGGCGTGCCCCGGGAGCGGGACGCGATCTCGAGGGCGCCCTCCTCGTCGATGTCGATGCCCAAGATCTGGGCGCTACGCACGATGATCTCCTTGAGCTGCTCGGGGGAATAGAGCTGCAGCTGTTCCTTGATGCCGAACCGGTCCCGAAGGGGGGAGCTGAGCATGCCGAGCCGGGTGGTGGCGCCGATCAGGGTGAACTTGGGCAGGTCCAGCCGGATGCTCCGGGCCCCGGGACCCTTGCCGATGACGATGTCCAGGGCGTAGTCCTCCATGGCCGGATAGAGCACCTCCTCTACCGCCGGGTTCAGCCGATGGATCTCGTCGATGAACAGCACATCTCCCGGGGCCAGGTTGGTCAGGATGGCGGCCAGGTCCCCGGCGTGGCTGATGGCGGGACCGCTGGTGACCCGCAGGTTCACGCCCATCTCATTGGCGATGATCCCGGCCAGCGTGGTCTTGCCGAGGCCCGGCGGGCCGTAGAGCAAAGCATGGTCCAGCGACTCGCCCCTCGCCTTCGCCGCGGAGATATAGATGGCGATATGCTCCTTCGCTTCGTCCTGCCCGATATACTCGTTCAGGAACTTGGGGCGCAAGCTGTAATCGTTCTTGATGTCCTCCTCCCGCATGGAGGAAGTGATGATGCGATCGTCTTCTTTCATCTTGCCTCGCTATCTTGCCAGCTTGCGCAGGGCCTTGGTGATCAGTTCCTCCACGTTCTTCGCCTCTTCCACGGCCGATACGGCCCGGGAGGCGGTGAGCCCGTCGTACCCCAGGGCCACCAGCGCCTGGACGGCTTCGGCCCGGATATTCTCGGCCACGCCGATTTGCACAGCCTGCCCGGGCTTTCCGACAGGCAGGGGCGCATCCTTGACCTGCTCCTTGAGCTCCAGGATGACCCGCTGGGCCATCTTCCGGCCCATGCCCTGAACGGGATCGAAGGCCGTGGGGTTGTCCGTGACGACGGCGGAGATCACATCCGAGGGCTCCATGACGGACAGCACGCTGACGGCCAGCTTGGGGCCCACCCGGGAGATGCCGATGAGGCGGCGGAACATCTCCCGCTCCTCCTCGGTGTAAAAGCCGTACAAAGCCTGAACGCCCTCAGCGAGGTGCAGATGGGTGTAGAGCTTGGCCTCCTCGCCCAGGATGAGCTTATCCAGGGTCTTGCGGCCCGCGAAGAGCTCATACCCCACGCCGGCCGCTTCCAGCACGGCTCGGTCCTGGGTTATATCCGAAACGATCCCTCGAATGTAGGCGTACATCTGTTCCTCCTGTTACCGGATGCGGAATTCTTCTGCAGCGGGGCGGGCCGTGGAGCTGTGGCACAGGGCCGCCGCCAGGGCGTCCGCCGCGTCGTCGGGCTTGGGCACGGACTTCAGATTCAGCAGGAGCTTCACCATGTGCTGCACCTGACTCTTGTCCGCGTGGCCGTTGGCCGTGACCGCCAGCTTGATCTGCATGGGCGTGTACTCATAGAGGGGCAACTCCTTCTGCTGGGCGGCCAGGATGGCCACGCCGCGACCGGCGCCCACGGAGATGGCCGTGGTGATGTTGTGATAGAAGAACAGCTCCTCAAACACCGCACAGTCGGGCCGATACATCTCCACCAGCTGGGTGACACCGTCATACAGCCGCTGCAGCCGTTCGGGAAAGGGAGCCCCTGCCTTGGTCTCCACCACCCCGTAATCCACGGCGGTGGAGGTGCGCCCGTCGGTGTCGATGACGCCGTAGCCCAAGAGCGCGTACCCGGGGTCGATCCCTAAAATCCGCATACAGACCTTCCTTTCATATTCCGTCATAGTATATCATGTTCCTTCCTGTCAAACAAGATATAATTCTATGATTTATATGCCGAAACGACCCTCTACATACTCGATGACGGCATACGCCGGGGCGATGAGCAAAAAACGATATAATCCGTAGGAAAAGCTGGGCAGGTCCACCAAAAGCTTTTGTGGCCCATTATCGACGGCGCGCCTTGGCAGCGCCTGGACGATCAGGAGCGCCAAGCGGAGGACGATCAGCAGCAGCGCCCCAAAAAGGCACAGCAGCGCTCGGCTCTCAGAGGAAAAGCGCAGCACGATGCGCCGCAGGAGCAGCATGCCCATGCCGCCCCACAGCGCCACGGGCCATCGGCTCTCTCCCTTCCAAAACACCTCGGAAACCACGGAGGCAAACGCTCCGATGCAAAAGACGATCAATCTGTTCATAGGTACAGCCTGCCCCGTTTTGCGGCTCCTCTTTCCTGAACAGAAAAAAAGCCCGAAACATCGGGCTATAGGGTAACATTTTTATTTACCTGTGGACAGAGGATTCCCGTTTTTCTCCCCGGGCGTGGGGTGACTGTAGAAGACGATGGTTCCCGCTATGTCTCGGCCGATGGACACGTTCTTTTCCGTTTCGGGGATCACCAAGGCGTCATAGCGCAGGTTGATGCTGTTATAGAGCACCAGTGTCTCCCCTGCATGGACGGAGAAGGAGGCGTGCAGCTCGCCCCGGCTGCGATCCTTTCCGGACAGGAAGATGAGCAGATATTCTCCCGGCGCCAGCTGGATGTTGGGCAGGGCCCACTTGGTCAGCTTCTCCGGGTTGTCGCTGAGATACCATCCGCCCAGGTCAACGGTTTCCGCGCCGCCGTTGAACAGCTCCACGAAGTCGGATCTGTCCCCGTCCTCATCCAGGACGCTCCGCTCGTTGCTATACAGGACCTCGTGGATGTACACGGTATGGAAAGGGTCCTCCATAGGCATGGGCTGCGGGGCTTCGTTGGTCAGGGTCGCCAAAATATCCTGATCCCTGGCGCCAAAGCCCGGAGTAGGCACCGTGCAGTAGCCCCATGTGCCGTCGGACCGTTTGGCCCAGGAAACGTCCGTGTCGAGGGCCGGGAAGGCCACCCGATCCAGGGCATTCCCGTTGCTGTCGAACAGGAACAGCTCCTCCCCCTGGGCGGACAGGCCGATGTCGATGCGCACATGGGCCGCTACGGTGCAGGCCTTGCGCCCGCAGCATACGGTCAGATACTGGCCGGGGCCCAGTTCCATCTCGGGGAAGTTATGCTTGTCCACCTCCGCCATGTCGTCCGTCAGGGTGAATCCGGTCAGGGTAACGGGCATATCGTTGGGGTTGAACAGCTCGACCCATTCCGTACAGCCGTCACAGCCGTCCACAGACAGGGACGCCTTATTCTTGGAAACCACCTCGGTGATCAGGATGTCCGGGGAGCGGGCGGGCTCCTCCACCACCTCCTCGGGCTCCGGCTCCTTCACCAGCTGGGAGGTCAAGGGCAGCGCATCCAAAATGGTCCCGCTGTTGATGGCGCCGGGCGTGGGCAGATCGCAATAGCCATAGGAGCCGTCGGGCCGCCGCGCATAGGAAACGTCCCGGATGAGCGCTGGAACGATCAGGGAGGAGATCTCCTCCATATGGGCGTCCAAAAGGGTCAGGGTCTCCCCGCCCTTTTTCAGGGAGAAACCCAGGTTATTGGGCCCGCCCTTTTTGCTTGCAAACAGGAGATAGAACGCGCCGGGCGCCAAATCCACTTCCGGCAGCCGGAACGCCTTTTGCGGGGCTTCCACGTTGTCGGTGATGTAATAGCTATTCAGCGAGATGCTTTGATCGGACCCGTTGTACAGCTCGATCCAGTCCGGACTGCCGTAGACCTCGTCCTGCAGGCTCAGCTGATTGCTGGTGACCACCTCGTTGATGATCAGCGCGTCCTTGTGCGTGCTCGATAAGAGCTGATCCACCCTGCCGCAGCCGATCAGCGTCAGCAGCAGAGAAAGGGTCAGTACCAGGCACAGTATTCGATTTTTGGTTCCCAAGCTCATCTCTTCATCCGTTCTTCTGGATTGGTTTGTTTTCTTCTCTACTCTTTCCTAAAAAGGACACATACATACAAAAGGAGCGCCCGTTCGGTAACAGTGTACCACAGGCGCCGATCTTTCACAAGGGCAAAGGCGCATCAAAGCGCATTCTTCAGATACAGATCGTGGAGGGCCATGCTGACGCCCACCAGCACGTTCACACCGTTGCTGCGCTTAGCCGTCCGATTGCCCCAGGCGGACAAGGACGTGTAGGGGATGTCGGAAAAGAGGCTCCGAAGCAGCTGGAACAGGTCCTCGGCCACGACGCCCTCCCCCGCCTGCAGCAGGGCGACGGTCCCGCTTTCGTTGGTGTTGGATGCACCGCCGGCGGCTGCAGCCCGGGTGATGCCGAGCACCATCTCCCGCCCCCGGCCCAGCGCATAGGACAGGCAGGAGAAACAGGCCATATACCCGCAGAGCAAGGCGTCAGAGGCGGGCACGACACCGCTGCCGAAGCCGGAGCAACTGGCGGCAGCCTGTTCGATATGCGCCAGGTCCTGCTCAAAGAACGCCTGGGAAAGGTCCTGCAAACTCGCCCGCAGCTGCTGCAGCTCTGGCGCGCTCTCCGGGTCGATGATGAGCAGCGACAGATCCTCGTTGGCCGAATACTGCTCCACGATCCGATGGATATAGCGGGCGCGGATGGAGATGTCCACGGGCAAGAAGAGGTTGACCATGCACTCGATGGACAGGTCCACGTCCTCGGCCAGGGTCACGTCCACGGACAGGTCTCCATCGGGGATGTCGATGCTCTTCCGGTCCAGCAGCACGTCCATGCCGGGCTGCAGGTTCATGGCCGTGAAGGGCTGGATGCCACTCACGAAGCAGGAAAAGGGCTGCAGCGCCCCGGCGTTCACGATGCTGACGATGCCAAAGGCCGTCTCGATGTCCAGTTTCTCCCCCGTGACCGCAGCGATGCGGCCGGTATACTCGCCGGAAAGCAAATAGCTATGAAACCGCTTGCAGATTCGTTCAGCCGTTTCCATGTTCTTCCTGTCCTCTGATGTTTCTCAAAATATGAAGTTAAGTTTAGAACAGGAAAAAAGCGCTGTAAAGGCGCTTTTTACGGAATTCACGTTTTGTTCACCGATAGGGTCATGCCGGATTGAAGGGGGAAACCTGTTCTATCTGGCAGTCGAGCTGCTGCACGTTCACCTCGGACAGGATCTCAGCGTAGATGCGGTTGGCGCCTACATTCAGCGTCAAACCGCCTTCCGCCGTGTGGATGGTGCCGTAGCCCACCAACTTCTCGTCCATGTCGTAGAAACAGATGCGGGCCTCACCCGTCAGCGTGCCGTCGAAGGAGTTGGTGCAGATGCCGTCCATATAGGTGAACCCATCCTCCTCATAGATCCTGAGATCGGAAAAGGCCAGGTAGTAGGTGAAGTAGTGGGTGTCCTTGTTCAGAATGGGGATGCCTTTGCGGTCCTTATGAAAATCCTCCCCCAGGACCGGCTCAACCGTCATGAGGACGGGCTCCCGGGTGGGCGTCAGGGTATGCGCAGCCGTGGGCGTGGGCTGCGGCGTATCGGGCACGGTATAGGTCAGCCAGGCATCCTGCCGGACGCAGCCCCATAATAGCAGGCCCAGCAGGAGTGAACCGCTCAGAATAATCAGTATGCAGAAAAAGCGCCGCTTGCCCATGTCAATTCAGGCCGGAGAACGACGTTTCCTCCGCCGCCTCTGGCGAAGGTTTCTCAGCAGTCTTCTCCTCCGGGGCATCCCCTTCCGTCGGTTCCGACGGTACAGCGGCTTCCTCCTTCGCCTCTTCTGGCTGCTCCGCGGCTGGTTCGCTCGCTTCGTCCGGTTTCTCTGTGGCCTCTCCTTCTGTCGCCGGGGACGGTTCAACTTCCTCCTCGTCGATCTTCTCCGGTGCCCGCTTCAGCAACAGCAGAGCAAGGCACAGAACCACTACCACGATTTCGCAGATCTGATCGAAGGCCAGGGGCCCCACCATGACCAGGTCCTGACGGATGGCGTCGATGCAGAAGCGGCCCAGACAATAGATGAGAGCCATCAGCAGGAAGCGGTTGGCCTTCCTCTGGACCATTTTGCGCAGCACGACGTAGTACAGGACGATCAGCACCACGCAGAGCAGGAACTCGTAGAAGAACGCGGCATAGTGGATCTTGAGGTCGCTTCCGAAGGTGGCCAGAGGGAACCACTTATGGCTGGCCTTCTGCACAAGGGGCCCGTAGTGGTTGCGGTTAAAGAAGTCGCCCCATACGGAGATGCCGATGCCCGCAAAGATGCCTGGGGCAGCGATGTCCAGCATCTCCCCCACCTGGACCTTGCGATGCTTCAGATATACCAGGATCGCTACGGCGCCAAAGAACATGGCACCGAAAAAGGACAGTCCCGGTCGCGATAGGTCGAAAAAGTTGTTCCTGGTTACCATACCGGACAGGCAGGCAAACAGCCGCCCGCCCAAGATGCCAAAGGGCAGCGCGAGGATGCATAGATCCAGCGCGATGTCCTTGGGGACCTTCCGGCCCTTGGCGCGGCGGTCGGTGAACAGCATGGCCACGGCAATGCCCAGGGCCAGCAGGATCGCATACCAGTAGATGTGCAGCTTTCCGATGGAAAACGCTATGTCAAAATTCGGTCCCTTCATATAAGCCTCCTTATTCAATTCATGGTATTCTATCACATTCTCCGGGCACTATCAACCACCCAAATTAGATCACACAAAAGGACGGGTTCAAGCCCGTCCTTTCGGTCATCGATTTACTTGTATTTTATTTTTGTCGCAGGGTGGCGGGCTTGGAGTAGGCCTGGCCGTCGGTGTTCTTGGCCAGGCAGCGGAACTGCCAGCCGATCTTATCCGCTGTGGCGACCACGGTCAGGTTGGCGGAGGTTTCGCCCTTCATCAGGATCCACTCGCCCGTCTCGGAGGTCCGGTAGTACCACTGATAGGTCAAGTTCTTGCCGGTGGCTTTCACTTTGAACTTGGCCTTGCCGCCGATCTTCACCTTCGCGTCCTTGGGCTGGGTCTTGATAGTGGGGACCTCGGGGGTCACCGTCAGGGTCACGACGGCGGAATCCACCGCAGGCGACGCTGAACGAATGGGGCGTTTCGGAGCGCAAGTGTCGCACCTGTGGGGAAACCGAGAAAAGCAAGAAGCGGCCTCTTGCCTACCGGGAGACCTATGGGCTGACGCTGATCCTGTCTCCCCTCCCTCCCGAGTCCCATTTTCTGGAGGATCGCGGCCTGGCACTCACCCAGGAGATCTCTCTGGTGAACACCGGGAAGACCGATCTGTTCATCCGGGAATACAGCTGCAAGCAGGGGATCGCGAAGGAGCTGCCCCAGCCGCTCCAGCTGCTCCATGGCCAAGCCGTGACCTTGCCGCTGACCTGCGTGTTCACGGCGGAAGAGATGTCCCTTCTTGCCACCGATGCCGCCGGCGGCAAGGTCCTCCCCCTGGAGCTGTGCTTCTATGGCAGCCATGACTCTGCAGATCGGGTCTGCCGTTCGAATCAGGTTCAGTGGGAGCCGGTCCTCCCCGCCGATGCATCATCTCCCGCCCTCCGGTTGACGCAAACGCTCCTCTCCGCCAGCGCCAATCCCGCCGGGTATCAACTGTCTGAAACCGTTCGCTGCCAGGTAAGCGTGACCAACGAAGGCAACGACCTGCTGCCCGAGATCCGCATACAGGCCCCCGATGAAACGGAGCCTGTGCTCGTGCAGGACCTTGCGCCAGGCGAAACGAGGGACCTGCTCTGGTCGCACAGCATCACCTTGGAGGAAGCCATCGCCGGGTACTCCCTGACGACATGGCAGGCATCGTGGACCGCGGGGACGGACAGCGCGCCCCTGTCCACAGGCTCCAACGCCATCGTGATCCCTGTTACCTCCCAATTAGACCTGCTGCTGGATGTGGTGCCTGTCACAGCACCGGCCAACGCAGCGTATTACGTGCCGGGAGAGGAGGCCTGCTTCCGGCTCCGCCTGCAAAACAACGGAGCCCGTACGCTTTCGAACGTGACTGTCTTCGATCCGTTCCATCCCAACGATCCCAGCCACGTATTGGGTCATATGGATCAGATCCGCCCCGAAGAGTCGATCCTGCTGGAGATACGCTATTCGATCACCGAGGAGGACGTGCGAAACGGCGGCATCCGCTTCACGGTCACCGCCCAGGGGTATGATACGCAAGGCACGCTGCACACATGGGGCAGCGGAGAGCTGTTTGTGCCCACAGCTGCACCGGTGGAATAGACAGGTGCCTGTGTTTCTGGAGCAAAGGATATATCCTAACGAAAAAACAAAAAACGAACTGCTTGAGCCTAAGCATATTTGCATGCCTCACGTTGACATTCATCCCCCTTCTGCTCTATAATGGGAACAGGGAATAAAACAAATCTTGCATGGCAGAAAGGACTGTTTTATGAAAAGAATCGTGATCGCCCTGGGCGGGAATGCGCTCCAGGAAGCGGGGAAACCAGCCACCGCCGAGTCCCAGCTGGAAGTAGTTGAAAAGACATCGGCCTATATCGCCGACATCATTGAAGCCGGCTATGACGTGGTCATCGCCCATGGCAACGGGCCTCAGGTGGGCCGCATCGTGCTGCAAAACGAGTCAGCCTCCAGCGTGACGCCCGCCATGCCCTTCGACGTGTGCGGCGCCATGAGCCAGGGGTACATCGGCTACCACATCCAGCAGGGCCTCTCCAAGGTCCTGCGGCAGCGCGGCGTCAACAAGCAGGTCGTTACCCTGGTGACCCAGGTGGTGGTGGACAAGAACGACCCCAAGTTCCAGAATCCCAGCAAGCCCATCGGTCCCTTCTACACCAAGGAGGAGGCGGAAAAGATCGCCGCCGAGAAGGGCTACGCCATGAAGGAGGACGCCGGCCGCGGCTATCGCCGGGTGGTGGCTTCCCCCCTGCCCGTGGAGATCGTGGAGTTGGACGCCGTAAAGGCGCTGGAGAGCGCCGGCTTCGTGGTGGTAACCGTGGGTGGCGGCGGCATCCCCGTGATCAAGAACGAGGACGGCACTCTGACGGGGACTGCGGCGGTCATCGACAAGGACCTGGCCAGCGAGAAGCTGGCGGAGGACCTGGATGCTGATGCCCTGGTGATCCTCACCGCCGTAGAAAACGTGTCCATCAACTACAAGAAACCAGATCAGAAGGACCTGACCGCCCTCAGCGTGGAGGACGCGAAGAAATACATCGCCGAAGGCCAGTTCGCCCCTGGCTCCATGTTGCCCAAGGTGGAGGCGGCCATGAAGTTCGCCCTGTCGAAGCCCCAGCGCAAGTGCATCATCACCTCCCTCGAGAAGGCCGTCGATGCCCTTAACGGCGTGGCCGGCACCACCGTTTCTCTGTAAAGACAAGTTATCCACACTATCCACGGTTTCCCCAGGAACCACATATACCATAATATTTTGCAAGGAGGCACCCATGAAACCCTATGCATCCATGACGAAGGACGAGCAGCTTGCTGAACTGAAGGCACTCCAGGAGAAATACGCCGCGTTCAAGGCAAAGGGACTCAGCCTGAACATGGCACGCGGCAAGCCCTCTTCGGAGCAGCTGGATATCGTCAGCGATATGCTGACCGTCCTCTCCAAACCCGAGGACTGCTATGACGGCAAGCTAGACGTGCGCAACTACGGCGAGCTGTTGGGCATCCCCAGCGCCCGGGCGCTGTTTGCCGACATTCTGGACACCGTGCCCGAGAAGGTCATCGTGGGGGGCAGCGCATCCCTGCAGCTGATGTTCGACCTCATCAGCAAGGCCTACACCCACGGCCTGCTCCACTCTCCCGCCCCCTGGTGTAAGCTGGACAAGGTCAAGTTCCTCTGCCCGGCTCCCGGCTATGACCGCCACTTCACCGTCAGCGCCACCTTCGGCATGGAGCTCATCTATGTACCCATGACCGAGTTCGGCCCCGACATGGACGTGGTGGAAGAAGCCGTGAAGGACCCCGCCGTGAAGGGTATCTGGTGCGTGCCCAAGTACTCCAACCCCGACGGCATTATCTACTCTCCCGAGACCATCGACCGGTTCGTGCACCTGAAGCCCGCCGCCCCCGACTTCACCGTGATGTGGGACAACGCCTACTGCATCCATGAGGTCATCGGCGACTACGTGCCCTTCCCCGACATCCTCTCCCTGGCGGCTGCCGCGGGCACGGAGGACATGTTCTATGAGTTCGCCTCCACCAGCAAGGTCACCTATCCCGGCGCCGGCATCTCCTGCATGGCTTCCAGCGTGGCCAACGTGGAGCACATCAAGAAGATCCTCACCGCCCAGATCATCAGCTACGACAAGGTGAACCAGCTCCGCCACGTGAAGTATCTGAAGAACAAGGCCAACACCCTGGAGCTCATGAAGAAGCATGCCGCCGTGCTGGGGCCCAAGTTCACCGCCGTGCTGGACGCTCTCGACAAGGAGATCGCTCCCCTGGAGATCGCCACCTGGCGTCGTCCCAAGGGCGGTTACTTCGTCAGCTTCTATGCCATGCCCGGCACCGCTAAGCGGATCTTCACCCTGGCCAAGGAAGCCGGCCTCGTGATGACCAACGCTGGCGCCACCTATCCCTACGGCAAGGATCCTCAGGACAGCAACCTGCGCATCGCGCCCTCCTATCCGCCCCTGGAGGATCTGAAGAAGGCCATGGAGATCTTCTGCGTCTGCGTGAAGATCGCCGCCTTGGAGAAATTGGTGGGCTAAAACGAACCGATAACCAAAAGGAGCCGTTTTCGACGGCTCCTTTTATGTCGCTTATCTTTTTGAAAAGGTTAGAGAGCAAGATCGAGACGCTCCCAGGGCATGTCCTTGGCGTTTTCGCCGAAGTGACCGTAGGCCGCCAGCTTGGAATAGATGGGCCGACGCAGGCCGAATCGGTTGATGATGGCCATGGGCCTCAGGTCCACGGTCTCCATGATATGGTCCTTCAAGGCGCCCACGTCGTGGATATGGGCGGTGCCGAAGTCCTCAATGCGGATGCTGGTGGGCCGAGATACGCCGATGGCGTAGGAGAGCTGGACTTCGCAGCGGTCCATATAGCCTCCAGCCACGATGTTCTTCGCCAGATACCGGGCCATGTAGGCACCCGTGCGGTCCACCTTGGTGGGGTCCTTCCCGGAGAAGGCACCGCCGCCGTGACGGGCGTAGCCGCCGTAGGTGTCTACGATGATCTTGCGGCCGGTGAGACCCGTGTCTCCCGCGGGGCCGCCCACCACGAACCGACCGGTGGGATTGATGAAGAACTTCGTCCAATCCCCCAGCATGTGCTTGGGCAGGGCGGGCAGGATCACCTGCTCCTTGAGGACTTCCCGCAGGGTTTCGATGTCGATGTTCTCCTTATGCTGGGAGGACAGGACCACAGCGAGGATGCGACTGGGCACATTGTCCCGGTACTCCACCGTCACCTGGGCTTTTCCGTCGGGGAGCAGGAAGGGCAGCGTCCCGTCCTTGCGCAGGGTCTCCAGCTGCCGGGTGAGGCGGTGGGAGAGCTCGATGGGCAGGGGCATATAGTATTCCGTCTCCCGGCAGGCATAGCCGAACATCATGCCCTGGTCTCCTGCGCCGATCTCCAGCGGATCCGCATTGTCCACGCCCATGGCGATATCCGGGGACTGATGGTTCAGCGCCACGTCGATGACGGCGGTATCGCAGTCGAAGCCTCGGCCGGGCTCCGTATACCCGGTGTCCCGGATCACCCGGCGGGCGATGGCCTCATAGTCCACCCGGGCGGTGCTGGTGATCTCCCCCATGATGTGCATGTGATCCGTGTTGGCGGTCACCTCACAAGCCACGCGAGCCGCCGGGTCCTGCTGAAGGATGGCGTCCAGTATGGCGTCGGCGGTCTTGTCACAGAGTTTGTCCGGGTGTCCCCCGGTGACGGATTCGGATGTAAAACAAGCAGGCATCTCATTCACTCCTGTTTTTCATTTGGCATGCCATACTACCATCTTCCTCCTGTTCTGTCAATGCTTGACGAGAAAAGGCGGCGGGTCTTGCCCGCCGCCTCGATTTCGATCAACAATCGATCGTCTTAGTTGCCCTTCTGGACGATGGTGATACGGCCCTGGCCGTAGGGATCGACATAGTCGGCGCCCACGGTGCCGCCCAGCTTCTCAACGATGTAGTTGATGAGCACCTGGTTGTCCAGCATCACGTTCTCAGACAGGAACTTGTTGTCGGCAAACATGGTGTAGCCATCGCCCATATCCTTCAGCAGGTAGTTGTGGCAGGCCAGTGTGTAAGTCTTCGCAGGATCGATGGGCGCGTAGCTGCCGTCCGCCTGGAGGACCTCCACGTCCTTGATGCGGCGATCGCCGGAGACTTCAACGAACATCTTCTTCTCGTCCTTGACCACGGTGGAATCAACATTCATATCCACGGTGAACTTGAGACCGGAGACCTGCAGGAATCCGCCGGACTCGCCGGGCATGCTGGACACGGACATCTCGAGAGCGTCCAGGATCTCCTGACCGGTGGCTTCCACCGTGCACAGAGCGTTGCCGAAGGGATGGACTTTGATGATCTGGCCGTAGGTCACGTCGCCAGCGGGAATGGTATCGCGCACGCCGCCGCCGTTGACGAAGGCGATGTCGGTCTCACCCATGGCACGGTAGGCATCGGCGCACAGGTCGCCCAGGTTGGTCTCCTGGTTGCGGACGATACGCTCGCCGGATACGGGGTCCTTGATGACGAGGTCCACATCGGTGTGGGCCACGACGGTGTTCACCAGCTCTTCGTTCTTGGCGATGGCAGCCTTCACCACTTCGCCGACGCCGTTATCCTCGGCAAGAAGACCGGCCATATCCATGAACTTCATGGCGCTTGTGTCGACGAGCTTCGCGGTGATCTTATCGCCGGCGATGGTCAGGATGCCTACGTTGGCCAGCTTGGTGCCGGTGGAGGTATGGATCACCTCGTTGCCCTCCTTGTTCTTGACGGCGACGAAATCCTGTCCATACGCAAGCTTGAAATCGGTGTGAGAATGGCCGTCCAGCACCACATCGATACCGGTGGTGTTCACGATGACCTCGGAAGCCGTCCAAGGCGCGCTCTGGTAATCCACACCCAGGTGGGCCAGGGCGATCACGTAGTCGGCGCCTTCAGCACGGGCGGCGTCCACGGTCTCCTGGACCTTGTTGTACAGGTCCTGGCCGTCGTTGCCTTCGCAGAAGGAATAGATGAAGTTGCCTTCCCCATCCTGGAAGTACTTGGGCGTGGACTTGGTAAAGGCTTCCGGCGTATCGATGCCCACGAAGGCGATCTTCTTGCCGGCCTTCTCAACGATGGTGTAGGGCTTGAGCACCGCTTCGCCCTTATCGTTGATGAAGTTGCAGCAGACATACTGGAACTTGGCCAGGCTCACGTTCTTCATGAACTGGTCCATACCGTAGTCGAACTCATGGTTGCCGATGGTGGCCACATCGTAGCCGACATCGTTCATAAGCTCCACGATGGCTTCGCCCTTGCTCAGGGTGCCGATGACGTCGCCCTGGACAGCGTCGCCGTTGTCCACCAGGATGACTTCCTTGCCGGCAGCCTCAAGGGCGGCCTTCACGCGGGCGACGCCCACATAGCC
>JAEEGF012073151.1_pt1 | contig 20456 bp, 9 predicted proteins | sample 9134171 | NCBI WGS metagenome assembly JAEEGF01 (sample SAMN16246542, study PRJNA631951) | gut metagenome | biome: gut microbiome; feature: rumen; material: AP-attached | host: Bos | place: Iran: Karaj | collected 2018-10
CGTCTTTGTTGTCCACAATGACGTTAAGAGCCAGACGGTCGTAGCGATACAGCTTACCCTGTTCGGGCAACAGGTAGAATTCTTCCATCCCGCAGGCCGCTTTGCCGATGCACCAGCAAAGCAACATGTTGAATTTCAGTTTTTTTCGCTTTGAAATCTTATAGATACGGCTCACGTCAAAGGTTTTGGTGAGCGTCACCATAGGCATTGGCGACTTCATCCACATCTCGAAGGCATACGCCCGTTTGGTTTTCTGGGGTTGTACTTCGGTTTTCATAACACTTTACATAATAATTCTGATGGCAAAAACAGCAAGTTCAAATATCAGTTTTCTGCACCGTTGCGTAAAACACGTCCTACGGTTTCGCGGATGTTCCGCATTGCCACCTCCTTGCGCAGGGCTTCTTCCAGCGCGATGCCGGGAGGGTTGATGCACTCCACACAGGCGAACCCAGCCTGGAGCAGCTGCTCGCGGTCTTTGATGCGCCCGGCCACCAGGCATACGGGCACGCCGCCGGACTGTTCCAGCACACCCGAGGGGAGCTTGCCCATGAGTGTCTGCCGGTCGGCGGAACCCTCCCCGGTGAAGACCAGGTCCGCACCCTTGACGAGCTCGCCGAAACGGACGGCCTCGAGCAGCAGCTGAATGCCCGGCCGGCAGTCGGCGTTCAGATACTGCAGGAAGGCGTAGCCCAGTCCGCCGGCGGCGCCTGCACCTTCCATCTCCGAGCGGTCGTAGCCGAAATGCTTGGCCGAGACCTCGGCAAACCTCCTCGCCCGCGCATCCAAGACCCGTACCGCTTCCGGATCCGCGCCCTTCTGCGGACCGAAAACGCAGGCCGCCCCGTTCTCGCCGCAGAGCGGATTCCGCACATCGGAGGCTATCACAAAACGGACGCCTTGCAACTCCGCGATTTCATCCCACGTGCCGTTTTCCGCGAAAGCGTCAACGAGTGCCCGGAGCATCCCGACACCCGCGTCGCTGGTGGCACTGCCGCCGAGCCCCACGATGACACGCTCCGCCCCCTTGCGCACGGCATCCGCTACCAGTTCGCCCGTCCCGTAGCTGGTAGCCACCAACGGGTCGCGCTCCTCCTTCGAGAGCAGAGGCAGGCCGCTCGCCTGTGCGATTTCGATCACCGCCGTGCTGTCCTTCAGCAGGTAGCGGGCCGCGACAGGCCGCATCAGCGGGTCGTTCACCGTCAGCTTCTGGATGTCGCCGCCGATAGCCGAACGGAAGGCGTCGATGAAGCCCTCTCCCCCATCGCTGACGGGTATCTGCACAACCTCCGCGGCCGGGTAAACTCTTACGATACCTTCCGCAGCCGCTTGGTTCGCCTCCCGCGAGGTCAGGCACCCTTTGAAGGAATCAATTGCAACGACAAATTTGTTTTTCGTTTCTGCCATAACAGTCCATATTTATGCGAATCTTTTCGAGTTTGTCACCTCTCCCGCTCGAGAATTCATACGCGAACAACAGCTTATACCGACCTATCTACAGAGAGCCGTGACCACCCGAAAGCCGACCGCTTTCAGGGCGCAAAGATACATAATTTACGCATCGAAGTCGGTGTCCGAAGGCTTCTTTCTCCGCCTGAGCACCCTCCTTCGTGTGGCCGTCTCGGTCCGTTACAGACGATACTTTTTGAACTATAATCTGTTGTTATTATTACAACAGTGTAGTGATTCCAAAACCCGAAAAAATCCTACTTTTGCACACCTATTATAATTGGTATAAAAAGAGGTGACAGTATGCATATAGGACGTCTTATCAAGGAAGTGTTGGACGAGAAGCGGATTTCCGTCAGGCAATTCGCTATGATGGCCAACAGCGAGCGCACCAACATGTATCGCATCCTTGACCGCGAAAGCATCGACCTCTCTGTCTTGGAACGATATTCCCGCATTCTTGACCACAATTTCTTCCAAGATTTGTCCGACGAATACAAAAAACAATACAAAAACGGCTGATTTGTTGCTTTTATAACAACAAGAAGTTGTTTATTTTGCCACAAAACGCATTTCCGCCTTCTTTAGGTATTATTATTTTTGCAACTTTAGGTGTAGTAATGTTCCTTGGCTTTTATCGCACTGATAAATAGCATATTATTTTTGCAACAGCCGATTCGCCTAGGTACTTTGCGACACAAAACATTGATGATGGTAATAAAGTAAAAAAATATAAAAAACGAACGAATATGAAGAAAATCTTTATGCTTTTCGGAGCCTTGATGATCATGCTGAACGTGGCAAAAGCACAGGACTGCCCCTTCAGCGTGAAATTCGAGGTAATCCCAGCCACCTGCTACAACAACGGCAAGGTTGCTTACGCGATGACCAACTCTTCCGGCGAGGTAATCACATCGGCAGGTAGTTTCACTGAAGTGCGCGCCTACTACATCGAGCAAGGCGACACCGCCAAGCATTACTCCGGCCGATATCTGGTTAATGCGAGCGGCAACATGGTTTACCCGAACGGTTGGGACACACTAACCGTTGACTACGGCACCTACACCATCGGCGTGGAGGCGCTCTGCTGGGACGGTTCCACATTTGTGAAGAAAGATACCCAAACGGTGCTCACCATCCCGACCACCTACGTCAAGCCGTCAGCCTCCTCGCTCTATGTGACGGCCAACACCGAGGACGGATTTGGCCGCCGACCGAGTCTGAACTGCGTCAACACCGGCCGCGTCCAGCTCAAGATTGAAGACGGCAGATTCCCATACACGGTGTTCGTTGTGAACCACGACACGGGGGACACCCTACGCGTTGACACATTCGACTCGCCCCAATACACAGGCACCGACTTGACGCTTTACAACTACAAGGACTACTACACCTTTGACAGCCTTCCCCCCGGCGACTGGGACTTCTACCTTGTGGATGGCTGCGACTACGGTCTGCCGCGTACCGGCCAAAAGGTCGAGGTTGTGGACTACCCACTGCTGGACTACGTGGAAGTATATGCCTCCTCCGGCAACATGCACGACAGCAATGTGGTGAAAATCAACGCCGTGCTCGACAAGGACTACGCCTACTACAACAAATTGCTACCCGACTATGTCGAATACCGGTTCACTTACGACGGCGTCCCCTCCTCAGACTGGAAACCATTCCCTCCTGTGCTCAACGGACACCGCGCCCAGCTGACCGACACATTGGCTTTCGCAGACAATTACTGCGATATCTGGGGAAAGGACATCAAACTGGAATACCACCGCAAATATTGTAACGACGCGGTAATCTCCAAGACTTTCCACCTCTACAAACCCAACGACAATTACTTTGTGCGCGACTCATCCGACATCCGCGACTCCTTGGAAGAGCCCCCCTACACCTGCGACGACCTTTACTATTGGCATCGCTGGTACCACGAAATCCGCTACAAATACAACGACCCTTATGACATCACCAAAAACGAGGACGACCCCTATTATCGTCATCACTACACACACCCGTTGACTTGGGTCTATTACGACACAGAGCGCGAAGAAGTAATCAAAACCCAGGTGGTTTCCAACATAAGCTCCGAATCCCGATTGTATGACACGGAGGTGGAGGCCATTTACGGGGACTTCAGCTCCTACACGATGAGCAACCCGCTGAACCTGCCCATCAGGAGAACCTTAGTCGATGCGAACGGCTGCGTGATTTACACCCGTTTCGATTCGCTGCCGTACTGCTACGACCACGGTCCCGAAATTGTGGACTGGGAGATGTACCACACACCAGGCGACCACTGTTGCGCCACGCAAGGATCCATAGGAGTAAAAGAGCACTTCCACTCGGAAGTCGACCCCGATGGCACTATCATCAAGTTAGAACGGAGCCCCTACGACAACCGATATAACTTCGAGGCCGTCTATAGCTCCGCCACTCAGAGTTGGACCATCCATCGTTCAAACTTCGAGAATGTGGCCACCATCAAGGGCGGTAACGACGGACTCTCGATGGAACTTCGCGACTACTGTCTGCCTTCCGGTCCCTACCATTTCAGGGTTATCACCCCTTGCCACGAGTTCATTCTGAAAGACACGATTGCTTTCCCGGATGTTTACAGCACAAAAATGATCGAGGAACCCCAATTCACCTCCCATCAGCAGTGCACGGACATGTACATCACCTACACGCAAGGCAAGTTTGCCCGTGAAAGCCGCAACACTTCGATGACGGACGGTCTGCCGCTCCCGGTGGAGACGACCGAACTGTCCACCTATTTCCAGATCATCGAAGGTCCAACGGGTGGCTATGACGGGACACTGCACCAAGTGAACGAGCCCATTCGCATCTCCATGCCGGGCGACTTCGTGGTGAAGGTGGCGCCGAGCACATCGCTCTTTGTCTGTGACCTGCCCGACTACTACGACACCATCCACTATGGTGGCCCGACGGTGGAGTTCGTCTATGCCTACGCTTTCCTGTGCGACTCCACGAGCACGCAAGGCACGGCCTACGTGAAAGGCACCAACGGCACCCCACCCTACACCTACACACTCTTCAACGACATTGACAAGCAGGGTGACACAATCGAGGTCATCACACTTTCCGACACCACACAACCCGCCATCTTCTCCGACAAGGCCATGAATTCCCGCCATGAGATGTCTTGCTCCATTGAAGACGCTTGCGGCGCCTACTTCCACGTGAACTTTTATCCCCGCACTATAGCCGACCTGCAGAAAATATGGTTCGACGGCGGCCTGCAGGTAATGGAGACCTGTGAGGGCTCCACCATCTCCGCACACGCCCTCGAAATTGCCTCCATCCTTAAATACCAATGGTACAACCCTAACGGAGAACTGATCGACAGTGTCTCCTCCCCCTCCATCTTCATTCCCAGAGGGGCGGATGACGGTTGGTACAAGGTCATCATCCGCAACAGCGGCTGCCAGGACAGCATCGTCGATAGCGTGAAGCTGACGGTGAAGCCATCTCCCAGCATCACACTGTCACAAACTGACACGGTTTGCCCGGGTGAGCCCGTAGAACTCCATTTCACCCCGACAAGCGCCACTGGAGACGACGTGGAATTCACCATCGCCTTTGAAAACGGCAACGGAATTGAATATAGAACCTACACCGCAGGATCCGGCGTCTCCATCTCCGAGGAATACATCACCCTCACCGATGCCAAAATCTATCCCTTCAGTCAGGACGACGGCAACTGTGAATACAATTTGGCCGATGCACACGACACAATATATATCCGTACGAAAAAGGAGATAGCGGATGCCTGTACAATAATGGGATCCCTTGACACGGTATGCTACGGAAGCGACGCCCACTTCGCGGCCCGGTCCACGATGGAGAAACCCTACACCATCCGCTGGTACAGCGACTACGAGCTCACCCACCTGCTGAAGGAGGAGACTATGACCGCCACCGGTCCCGACACCTCCTTCTACGACACTCTCGCGCTCACGCATCATGCGGAAGTCTTTGTAGCCATCCAAAAAGACGGGGTTTGCCCGACAGTTTATGGACTTCCCAACAACAACGTGAACATGACAACGGGCAACACCGAAATCCCCTGCGGCAAAATCTACAGGCTGTATGATGACGGCGGACCTGATGGCAACTACTCCACAGGCACATCTGTTCGGCACACTTACACCACGGAGGATGGCAAGCCTGTGACGATTCATTTTGAGGAGTTGAATCTCTCCGAGACAGCCCACCTTTTCGTCATTACCGGAACCACACTGAGTGCTGATTCTCTGCTCTATGATCTTACGGCAGGCAGCGACCTTCCCGGGGTGATATCCTCCCATGGTAATGCGCTGACCCTATACTTCATTCCCGGCATGAAGAGTGCAGCAGGATGGAGCGCCATCGTGGAACACTCGCCCGGCATGTCCATCGCTGATGTGTGGAATAAGAGTGAGACTGTGCTCCGAGATGAAGTATGCCAAAGCCAAACCAACACCTACGACGACATCTATGGCGTTGTACCAAACATTGTTCCGACATTGGACACATTGAACCAGAATATTCGAAAGGCTGGCCTATATATATATTCGGATACTATTAAAGAAGCAGACGTCCACGGATGCGACTCCATCGTAACCTTTATGCTCACGGTGAATCCTCCGGTGATGCATGACACCACCGTGGTGATTACCAACCAAATCGGCAGCTACTACTGGCCACTGAAAGACACAACCCTCACGACGACTGGCCGGTATGTGAAGCGCACGTCCATGTCGAATGGGTGTGACAGTCTGGACGTTCTGGATCTCATCATTATCCAAGTGGATACCATTGGCGATGACGTCTGTATTGGTGAAAACGGTACGGTAGGCATTCTCGCCTCCGCCCCGGACATGACCTCCTTCAGCGACGACCTTATCCCCGCAGCCATCAAGGTTGGAGACGTGCTCTGCACCGACGGCAGCATTCTGGATGTGGACGACTATCTCGCCAGCGACAAGACGGCCATGGGCATCGTCTTCTACGTGGACAACACCGGCAGCCATGGAAGAGCCGCGGCTCTGAAAAATGCGGGAGCTGGTCTTTGGGCGGCACCGTTAAACAATTCTTATGTTAATTATCAAGTTAGATCTTATACAAACGCGAAGGACATCACTGAAGCAAGACGAGACACTTGTGGCTACCAAAACACGCTCAGCATTAAAGAGTATGCCGAAACTTTGGGTGATTTTGCCACATACGCTCCTTCTGCCTATAAGTGCTATTATTGGGACCACCGTACCGGGACCCAAGGTCCCACCCACTTAGGATGGTACATGCCTGCTATCGGAGAAATTTCCCTTTTGTACGCCAATCAATTATACGTGAATCAATCTCTGAGCAAGTTAGGTTTAGAAACCATTAGCAATACGAACTATTGGGGATCAACCGGACATTACAGAAACGCCACGACCAATTATGACTGCTCATATCATATTTCAAAAGCAGGAGAAATTAACACGGGCGGGACATGTTCGTACCAGAATCGAGCCATCATACGTTTTTAAATCTGTGAGTTCAAAGTATATGAAAATTAGCATTATGAAAAAAATACAATTCTTAATCGTTGGCATTCTCCTCATTTTGACATCTAACGGGTTGATGGCTCAATATAAATTGGGAGATTTGATTGTTTTTCCTGATAATTCTAAGGGAATTGTCTTCTATGTAAACCCGGAAGACACGCGTCAAGGATGGGCGATTGCACTTACCGACCTTTCTTCACGTTATATGATGTTACCGGTATCCGGTGGCAGTGCAACAGGGCTCATCGTGCCGGAAGCCGCCCCCGATGCATTTAACCAAACCAGCTGGCAGCCCCATGGCAAGGCTAACACCTTGCAATTATTCAGGTCTGGAAACTCCCCTGCAGCCAATGCTGTGGATGTTTACAATGGTTGGTACATTCCGGATATCATGCAACTGAACATGATCTATCGCTACATGCCGCTATTGGAAAATGACGTGACGTCAAACGGGGGAAATACCGGATCGTTTTTACTTAACATCACACAAACCAGCACGTCTCATTGCTATGCGAGCAGCACTCCGAATAACAGCACAGGAGACAAGTTTTACGTGATAAACATGGGGAATTACTCGAATCATCCCAAAGGCATGATTGCTTTGGGAGAAAAAGGCGGATTGTTCCATGATGAAGGATATAAGATTCGCCCAGTGCGTGAGTTCGGCAACGAGGTGGAAGCCTATTGGGTGGCCCCCTACAATGCCATGGGCGAGAAAACGAACACGATGACGGTAACGCCTGACGAAACCACCACGTACGATGCTGTGGTCGTGTTTGGCCATGACACTTTCCCAGCCACCTCTACAGTAGCCGTTCACGAAAGCTACAATTCAGACACCCTCTACGAAATCACCTGTATGTGTAACTACAGAACCAACGATGGGTGTAGCGGCTGCTATAACGCCTATAATTCCACCAAAAGTTCCCTCTTCACCGGGCTGTACATTTGTCCCCAATCGTATAATTATTACACAAACTCTTATGAACCTTATACAAGAACTTATACGCGAACTACACAAAGTCAATTCGGCTGCGACAGCACCATTACCCTGATCTTGACCGTGGTCGAGTGTTCGAATCTCTATACCGACACCCTCTGTCCGCTGACCGAGGACTACTACTTCGCACCATTCGACACCACTTTCAAGCCAGGAACCGTTTCCGGAATCTATGAACATCACGGCACAAAAGTGGTGAGCGGTAGGGCTATTGACACGGTGGCCTACTACGACTTAACCATTTTGGAAGACTACATGAAAGGCGACACGACGGAGCTCTGCCTTAGTGACAACTCCGTGACGACATGGGAGAACAACCCTAACGTGACCATTACGGTCACCGACCATGAGGTTTCCGTCACCTCCTCCTCCACCGATGTCATGATTGATGCCACGAACGCTTCCGAAGGTATCTACATGATTATTGAAAAGGCCGTGACGGGATGCGACAGCGTCACATTCCTGCACATCAAGAACACGGAGGGAAAATCCGTATTCCACGCCGACACACTCTATGTGGATCACCCGTTCGACTATCCGTTGTATGGCCACAACTTCCACGTGGTAGGCCCTGGGGTCATGACCCACAACGATACCATTCCCAATGGTTCGGCCAACGGTTGTGACAGTATTGTCATCCGAGTCCTCTTCGTGGAAGAGCCGCATTATGATACCATCTGTGAAAAAAGTTACTACAGTACCTCCACCATCTGGCAAGAGAACAAGCCCATCTACTGTTGGGATTGGAATGACAAGAACAACTGCATCGCAGGGTTAACCGAAAACGAGCTGGGATTCTTTGAATTTCCCGGCAAGAAGGATTACGAGGGAGTTGAAGTGGATACTGTATCCTACCTGAAACTGACGTTGAAACCCGTATCGGAGAGTTCCGACACCGAAAGAGTCTGCCTCTCCGAGGAATCCGGCAGTATTAGCATCCCCTATAGCAAGGATTCGCGTATTACAATCAACATATACGCCACAGGCTATATGTATCTCTCTTCGTCTAACTCTTCAGCTATCAGAGCTATTGCTGTCAATACTACTAACGGCGATTACCTACTCAAAACCACAGGTGTAAACGGTTGTGACAGCATTGTCAAACTGCATATCGAGCGTAATGTCGTGAAACGCGACACCGTCTATGCCGACACGATGCACGTCACCGGCGAGGACTTTGACAAAATCGTCGCCGGCCACACCTTCCACGTCACCGAGTCCGGCGTGTTCACCTTCACCGACACCATCCCGAACGGCGCCGCCAACGGCTGCGACAGCATCATCGTGAGATACCTCATCGTCGAGGAACCGCACGAGGACGAGATCTGCGACAGCACCTTCAACGTCACCACCCAGACCTGGACCGACAACGTGGGACCGTACAAATGGAACGGCATCCCCATCGCCGACCTGACCGTGAATGCGGACGGCTATTACGAGTTCCCAGGCGAGAAGACCATCAACGGCACCAAAGTGGACACCACCACGTATCTCAAGCTCACCATCGACCCGACTCACCGCGACACCAACGCTTTGGACATCTGTCTCCTCGGCAGCGACTCCACCTTCACCTACGAAGGGAACACCAACGTGACCATCTCCGTCACCACGACCACGACCACGGTAACCTCCACGGATGCCACCAAGGTCACCGTTTACCCGGTCAAGGTGGGCGGCGAGGAAAGCAAGACAGACTTCATCCTCCTGATGAAGACAGTGGACGGCTGCGACAGCGTCGAGGTCCTGCACATCGAGACGAATGTCGTGCCACGCGACACCGTCTATGCCGACACGCTGCACATCCCCGGCGAGGACTTTGACAAGGTTGTGGCCAACCATACCTTCCACGTCACTGAGCCCGGCGTGTTCTCCTTCACCGACACCATCCCGGGCGGCGCCAACAACAGCTGCGACAGCATCACCACCCGCATCCTCATTGTGGAGGAACTGCACGAGGACGAGATCTGCGAAGAGGAGCTCGCCACTTACACCTGGCGCGGCAACACGTTGCCATCATCCACCAACAGCCACGGCTACTATGAGTTCCCAGGTAAGAAGACTATCAACGGCACCATCGTTGACACGATATCCTACCTGCTGCTCACCGTGAACCCGAGCCCAGCAGTGACCCTTAGCGACCTGACCGTCTGCCCCAATGACGGAGCTGTGAATCTCACCGCAACCCTGGCCTCCGCGACCGCCCCGAACTACACATACGAATGGAGCGGCGAACTGACCGTTTCCCCCACCCCCGTCACCACCGACCAACTGACCGCTACGACGACGGCCACCGTTCCTGACGCGCCCGCCTCCTGCGGACAAACCTACACGATGAACGTGAAAGTCACTGACGGCAACGGCTGCGAGGCTACCGACGACGCGACGGTCACCGTGAAGACCCCGACCAAGCCTGTGATCTCTACTCTCCTTACGGATGACAACTTAGGTTGCAACCCGACCGTACCCACACTCACGACGGACAACTTCACTGTGACAGACGAGTGCAATGCCACGGCGAAGGTCAAGCTGGAATCTGCCGAAAGCAACACCAATTGCCAGCACACCAAAGTTTGGACGGCAACGTATGTGAACGCCTGCGGACTGAAGGCCGACACCGTCAAGGTGACCTACACCTGGACCGAGGACAACGAGAAGCCCGTCATCGCCCTCCAGAGCAACTCTATGGCTGACAAATACAACTGGGGCTGCAACCCGACCGTCATCGCTCCTGTATTTACCGTGAGCGACAACTGCGAAGGCACGTTCACCCTGGATGCCGCCAACGTCGTTGACGGCGGTGTGATCGGCACCGGTTGTGAGAAGTCCCAGACCTGGACCGCCAGCTACACCGATGGCTGCGGCAATCCGGCCACGCCCATGAGCATCACCTACTACTGGACTGAGGACCACACCGCGCCCGTCATCCACACTGAAGCCGTCAGCGACCACAAGGGCTGCAACCCGGTCATCGTGGCCCCGACCTTCACCATCACCGACAACTGTGAGGGTACCTTCGTGCTGAACGCCGACAGCGTGACCGACGGCGGAGTGGTTGCCGTGACCGGCGAACCGTACAACTTCTCCCGCACCTGGACGGCGCACTACACCGACCTCTGTGGCAACAAGGCCGACAACGTTTCCGTGACCTATACCTGGGTCGAGGCCCCCGAGGTCAGCATCATCTGCCCGCCTGACGTGTACGACACCCTCGCCTACGGCGACTGCGTGATGGAGATCTATCCGGAGCAAATCGGCACACCGACTATCAACGCACCGGCAGACTGGCCAATGGTCGTCTCCAACGAGATTCCCGCCGACAACCTCTACCAAGAGGGTGAAACCATCATCACTTGGACGGCCACCGACCAAGTGTGCGGCTATCCTATCTCCTGTCAGCAGAAGGTCATCGTGGTCTTCCCGAAGTGTCCCGACGCCATCGACTGCGAGGGCAACGTCTATCACGGCGTGCGTATCGACTGCGACTGCTGGACGCAGACCAACCTCATCTCCAACTGCTACGGCGACCCGCATGAGTGCGAGATTTCTGGCAACTGCGACGACCCGATCCCGTGCGTGTACGAGTATGTGAACCCCAACTATCCGAATGCAGACGAAAACGTGGCCATCTTCGGCAAGCTCTACTGCGACACCGCTGCATTGAAGGACAGCGTGGTGAACCCGCACGGACACATTCAGGGCATTTGTCCGAAAGGCTGGTACTTACCTACCGTCGAGAAATACTCCGACCTCTTCCTCCATGGCGACGCCCTTAAATCGCCGCTTTACTGGACCGATGGTGGCGGCGACAACTCCACAGGCTTCTCTTGGCTGCCCGCCGGCTGGTGGAACGGTCAACTGCAACGTTTCGAAGGCCTGATGTCCGAAGGATACTTCCTCGCCGTTGAGACCACTGTAGAGGGTGTTCGCACCGTGGTTTACTACATGCAGCACGACTGCGATGAAGTGAAACGCATCGAAACGCATTCCGGTTTCGGATACAGCGTGCGCTGCGTGAAGGAGAAAGACTAAGAATAGTCACCTCATCCATAATCGAAAGAAGGGGCGCGAAGAATCGCGTCCCTTCTTTTTATTTGCAAAAAACAAAGCTGCTTTTATCGTGCTATACGCCTCGGCTACAGCTTACCCAACACCGGCACCAAACGGTCGATGTCGCCCGCGCCGATGGTGAGCAACACGTCGGGGCGATTCGTTCTCAGATAGGGTTCCAACTCGGCCTTCTGCAACACCCGTTTGTCGGCAACCGTCACCTTCGACAAGAGGAACTCGGAGGTAATCCCCTCGATGGGCTTCTCCCGAGCCGGATAAATCGGCAGCAGGATGACGCGGTCGAGCAGGTCGAGCGCGGCGGCGAACTCATCGGCAAAATCGCGGGTACGGGTGTAGAGGTGCGGCTGGAAGACCCCGCAGAGGGTCTTGCCCGGGTAGATGCTGCGCACCGCCGTGATGAACGAACGCATCTCGTTGGGATGGTGCGCGTAGTCATCGATATAGACGAAATCGGGCCGCCGAACAATGTAGTCGAAACGGCGTTTCACCCCCTCGAACGTGCTCATCTTCCGCCGTATCTCCTCAACAGGAAAGCCCGGAAACGCCTCCATAACGGCGGCAATGGCGGCGGTGGCATTCAACACATTGTAGCGCCCGTGCGCCGGCAGCACCACGTCCTGGAGCTCTCTAAACGGCGTGTGCAAGCTGAAACGGGAGTACTCCTGCCCGTACTCAAGGTCGTAGGCATAGTAGTCGGACTGGTCGTCCGTGCCATAGACGCGCTTCCCGGGGTGATCGACATACTGCGCCACCGCCTCCTCTACGATCACCGCCCGCTTCGTTTGGGCGGCGAACTGCCGGAAGGCATCCCGCAGGTCCTCCACATCGCGGTAGATGTCAAGGTGGTCGGCATCCATAGAGGTGATGACCGACACTTCGGGATGCAGGGTCAGGAAGGAGCGATCGAACTCGTCGGCCTCCACCACGGCGGTGCCGGGATTCGGGCTGCAGACGTAGTTGTCACCTAAGTTCTTGGAGATGCCCCCTACAAACGCGGCTAATGGCTGTTCAGGATAGAGCAGATGGGCGATCATCGAGGTCGTGGTGGTCTTGCCGTGCGTGCCGGCCACCGCCAACGTCTTCAGCTCGTCGGTGATGTGCCCCAACACCTGCGAACGCTTGTACATCGGCACTCCCGTACCGACGAGGTACTGGTATTCGACAAAATCTTTCGGGACGGCGGGCGTATAGACCACAAAGTCCACCTCGGCGGGAATCTTCGCGATATCGCCTTCGAAATGGATGTCCGCCCCCTTGCGCTGCAACATCTCCGTCACGGCGGACGGGGTGAGGTCGTAGCCGGAGACGCGGTCGCCGCGCTGCAGGAAATACTGCGCCAACGCGCTCATCCCGATGCCCCCGATCCCCAAAAAATAGATCTGCTTACTTCTCATAAATCAGGAAAACTGTTCTGCGGTTCTTGGCGCGCCCCTCAGCCGTGTTGTTGTCGGCAATGGGATTCGACTCGCCGTAACCTTTGTATCTCAAACGGTTGGCGCTAATCCCCTGCCCTATCACATACTCGTACACCGACTTGGCGCGGTTCTCCGACAGAAGCAGGTTGTCGTCGTCACGACCGATATTGTCGGTGTGACCCTGGATTTCCACCTTCACCGTGGGATTCTCATTCAGAAACTCGATAAACAGGGAGAGCAACATCTTCGACTCCTGGGTGAGGCTGAAGTCGTTGGTCTCGTAGTAGATGTCGCGCAAATCGCAGACCTTGCCGGTCTCCACCGACTTCACCTCGGCATCCTTCTCCACAATCTCCTCGGTAATCTCTTCCGGCTTGATGATTTGCGTGTCGAAGGAATAGCCCTCCTTCTTGACATTCACGATGAGGGGCTGCGGATCGTCGTGATGCACCTCGGCGGCCACAGCGTAGCTGCCCGTGCTCGCGCTCACAATGCCCGTGGAGACGACATTCGCGTTCGTGTCGCGGATCTCGACCACGGCATTCTCCAAATTGCCCTCATCCACGGTCACCTTGCCCTTGACGATGACCATCGTATGCGGACGCGCCTCCTCGTACAGCTCGAACTGGTAGATGTTCCAGTCCTGGTCGCCATAGTTGTTGGAGGAGAAATAGCCCGTTTTGCCGTCCAAACTGACGAAGAAATCGACTTCGTCGTTCTCCGTGTTGATGGGGTAGCCGATGTTGACCGGAGCCGTCCAACGGCGTTTCTCGTCCATTTTGGAGTAGAAGATATCCTGTCCCCCAAGGCCTTCATGACCGTTGGAGGAGAAGTAGAGGGTTTTGCTGTCGGTGTGGAGGAACGGCGACCGCTCGTTCTTATCAGTATTGATAGAGGATCCCATATTGATGGGGTCACTCCACGTGCCGTCGCTCTTGCGGGTGGCGTACCAGATGTCGGAGCCGCCATAGCCGCCCGGGCGGTCGCTGGCGAAGAAGAGCACCCGGCCGTCGGAGCTGAGCGAGGGCTGCGACTCCCACGAATCGTTGCGGTTGATCTTGCCCGGCAACGGTTTGGGCGCGGACCACTCAAAACCGTCGTATTCAGAATAATAGAGGTCGAAGTTGGGATAGTTGCCCCCCTGCAGCTTCACCGTGTGGCGCTGCGTGAAAATCAGCAGGTCATTGGTGATGGTGATGGTGGGACTCCCCTCCCCTTCCGCGTTGTTGAACGGCGCAGGCAGTGCAGCACCCTCCCCGAACTGCCCGTGTTTCTTCTCGCTGCAGCTGAAGAACTCCTTCTGCACCTTCCCGCCCTGACCGAACGGGGAATTGTCGGCCACGTACTTGCGGCGGGTGAAGTAGAAGAAATGGCCGTCGGGCGAGAGCGTGCCCAGATACTCATCCGCGCTGGTGGAGATATTCGGCACCGGATGCGGGTCGAAGGGCACCGGGTGGTTGAGGATGTTGTCGTAGAAACGGGCCTTGCGGAGGATGATCTTCGCCTCCTTGATCTTGTCGGCGTCCTTGTCGTCGGGGAAGAGGTCCGGATTATCGACAATGACCCCCGCGAACTTCACCGCCTCAGGATAAAGCTCGTTGAAATAGGCGATCTGCGCCGCATAGAGGTTGCAGTAGGGCTTGTAGTACGGACAGACGTCGAACATACGGTTGAACGCGGCCAATGCCTTGGTCACGTCCGACTTGTCTTTTTTCTTGGAATAGAACTGGTTGTCCTTGAGCGGCAGGTAGTAGCCCAGCGCGTAGTAGTAGTTCACCTCGAGATATTCGGGGTGGTCGGCCAGAATCTCCTCATAGAGCTCGTAGGCCTCCTCCTTCTTGCCGGACTTATGGTACTCGCGAGCCTTCTTGAAGACCTTCTCGCTGGCCTTGTCCATCGTCTGCACACACGGATCGTCGTCCTGCGCGAACCCCACGCCGGCGAACCCCATGAACAACACGAACAATATAAGCGAGATACGATTCATAATCTATCGGTTATACGGCGAAAGGGGCAAAGAGTTACACGGTTGGGTTAAGGGTTAAGGGTTAATGTTTAAGGGTTAATGTTTAAGGATTATAGGTTAAGGGAAACCCTAAACCATAAACCCTAAACCATAAACCCTAAACCATAAACCCTAAACCATAAACCCTAAACCATAAACCTTAAACCTTAAACCTTAAACCATAAACCTTAAACCATAAACCATAAACCTTAAACCCTAATTGTCCTTGATCACGGTTTCGGCCGCTTCGATGATCTTGACGAACTCGTCGGGTTTGAGGGAGGCGCCGCCGATGAGGCCGCCGTCCACGTCGGGTTGGGAGAAGAGCTCGAGGGCGTTCTTGGCGTTGCAGCTGCCACCGTAAAGGATGTAGGTGAAGACGGCGAGCTCGGTGCCGAATTTCTTCTCGATGAGGGAGCGGATGAAGGCGAGCATCTCCTGCGCCTGCGCGGGCGTGGCGGTCTCACCGGTGCCGATGGCCCAAATGGGTTCGTAGGCAATCATCACGCGCTCGAGCTCGTCGGCCGTCAGCGTGCAAACCGTGGACTCAATCTGCTTCTGCACCACCTCGAAGTGCTTGCCTGCCTTGCGCTCCTCCAACGTCTCACCGCAGCACATCACCGGCACGATGTCGTTGGTCAGCAGACGGTGCATCTTCTTGAGCACCACCTCGTCGGTCTCGCCGAAGTATTTGCGGCGCTCGGAGTGGCCCACGATGCAGAAATCGACGTTCATGGAGGCCATCATCTCCGCGGAGATCTCGCCGGTGTAGGCACCGTTCTCGAACTCGCTCACATTCTGCAAGCCTGCGTAGAAATGGTTCTCGTCGATGTCGGCATGGTCGGTGACCAGCTCGGCATACACGGCCGGCGGACAGAGTACAACCTCCGTTTGGAGCTGAAAATCAGCCAATTGCTCTTCTATTTGGGTGATAAGGTCTTCCGCTTCTTCGAAGTCCTTGTTCATTTTCCAGTTACCGATAACAATCTTGGGTTTCGTCATAATGCTTTTATTTATCTGATTTACTTAATGTTATAAAATTCAAAACCAAACCATCACAAACGGGCAAAACTACACAAATTACAGATACGCACAAGCAGCTATTTTCCCGTTCACAACTCACAAGTCACAAATCACAAGTCACAAATCACAAGTCACAAGTCACTACTCCCCGTTCCTTGGCTCGGGATTCTCCTCTGCCGGCTGCGGCTCCTGAGAGGGCTGCGGGGCGACGTGTTGCTCTTCCGGTTCCGCATGGTGATGCTTGCCGGCATGCGACTCCGATGCGGGTTGCTTCGGGATGGTCACCGAGACCGTGTTCCCGTAGCGGATGCCCGAGCGGGTGCCCGCGTAGGCGCGCAGGTAATAGACGGTGCCCGGCTGGAGGCCACTGACGACCGTGGTGAAATAGCCGAGGCCGGTGCCGTCGGAGGAGTGCGGTCCCATGACGGACGGATAGGGGTCGGTGCCCCAGCATATACCGCGGTCGATGACCGGTTCGGTCTCATCGCCTTCGGCTTGCCCACAAACGGTGACGCTTCCGGGCATCAGCTGGCTGATCGGCATCGTGTGGACCCGGAGGGACTCGAACCCGATGGCAGGAGCTTGCGCGGGTTGCGGCATCGCGACGACAGGCTGCGGAGCCGGAGCGACCGGTTGCGGAGCCGCGACAGGATAGGCAGGCTGCGGGGCTGTGACCGGATAGGCAGGCTGCGGAACTGTGACAGGATAGGCCGGTTGCGGGGCCGCGACGGTTGGCTCAGGCTGCGAAACCGGAGCGGGTGCTGCGGGTTGAGGCGCCGCGGGTGCCGGAGCAGGCACATCGCTGACTGCCGGGACGGGCTCGGAATAGCGACTGCTGCGGTTGCGTTCCTGGAACTCCGTGCGGTAGCGGTAGGGAATACAGAGACCGAGACCTGCCTTCGCCCCGAAGGTGAAGCGTGTCTTCTCCACCGGGTAGCCGGCAGTACGAATGCCCTGGAGGTTGTAGGACCCGACCACTTCGGCCGAGACCACAAAGCCGCCGAGGTGGAACATGAAGCCCGCGGCCGCCGCCGGTCCCTGGGAGATATTCGACGGGAGATGCGCCCACTGTCCGTAAACCGTCTCGTTGTTGAAGGAGCGGTAGCTATAGCCGAGACCGAGGTGGAACGACAGCGGCGCCCAATAGCGCAGGGTGATACCCGCCAAGGCGTCGAAATAGGTGCTGCTGGTGGCGGTGTAGGTGATATCGTCTTCGGTGCAGGTAACGAACGCCCCTTTGAACTTGAAGTTCGTCATCGCGCCGACATACCAGCCCACATTGCGCATCGTGCCCGCCTTGAAGCCGAAGGCCGGCACCTGCGCGCTGAAGAACTGGTCGGGACGGTAGCCGCCCAGATACTCGGCGTTCACGGTGAGAAACGAGGCCGACGGCAGCGTCTTGAAGAACGGAACCTTGCGGGAGGTGGCGTCCTGCTGCGCCGACAACATTCCGGCACCCGATGTGAGCACCGCCGCCATAAACAACACTTTCAGAATGGTGGGTCTGAGGTAATTTTTCTCCATATCCGATGTTCTAAAAAAAAACGGGCAAATGTACATTTTTTTTCGGAACACGAGATATGCGGAAAAAGTGTATCTTTGCCGCCGATTGTTATATTGCCGCAATGTTTTTTTGAAAGCACGGTTCGTACTCAGAATGGGACTTTCCCCGACGCCAAAACCTTAACCTTTAACCCCCACTCTATGAATATTACAAGCATCATCATCGCGATCCTGACCCTCACGGCGGGTATTGGCGTGTTTTTGGTGGCCTGCCAGACCATGAGCAACAACCTGGAGTCGGCAGGCAGCCGCAAGCTGAGACGACTTTTCGCAAAGACGGGCGACAACAAATGGGTCGGCGTGGGCATCGGCCTCGCAGGCACGGCCGCCATCCAGAGCAGCGGCGCGGTGACCGTGATGGTCATCGGTTTCGTGAACGTGGGCATCATGAGCCTCACACAGGCCGCCACCATCATCTACGGCTCCAACATCGGCACCACGGTGACGGCGCAGTTAGTGGCCCTCGGTATGTTCGGCCGCAACAGCATCTCCACCACCATCATCTTCGCCGCTTTCGCCGGCATCGGCGCCTTCATATCGCTCTTCGCCAAAAACGACAAATGGAAGCAGACCGGCGGCATCCTCACCGGCTTCGGCATGCTGTTCGTCGGCTTGAGTATGATGTCGTCGGCTATGGACGAGTTCGCCGCGCTGCCCGAAGTGAAGACAGTGTTGGCCTCCATCAGCAATCCCCTGCTGCTGGTCGTCATCGGCGCGTTGCTCACCGCCATCATCCAGTCGTCGTCGGTGATGACCTCCATCGCCATCACCATGGTGGTCACCGGACTGGTGAGCCTCGACCAGGGCATCTACCTGACCATGGGTTCCAACATCGGCTCGTGCGTGGTGGCCCTCATCGCGGGTCTCACCAGCGGGGTCAACGCCAAACGCACCGCTCTCATCCACCTGATATTCAACGTAATGGGTGTCATCATCTTCCTGCTCATCGGGTTCATCATACGGATCGTCTCCGGCGGCGGCATGAGTTTCGGCGTCCTCTTCGCAAAATGGTTCCCGAACGCCCCGCAGATGCAGCTCGCCATGTTCCACACCTTCTTCAACGTGTGCACCATGTTCGTGGCCCTGCCGCTAACCAGTGCCTTGGTGAACACCGCCTGCCGCCTCGTTCCCGAGAAGGAGGATGAGACCTCTGGGAAGCAGCGCCTCAAATACCTCGACCCCTCGATGCTCAGCACGCCCGCCGTGGCGCTTCGCCAGCTCAAGACCGAAATCGAGAACATGGCCGACCTCGCCATCACCAACTTCCACCGCTCCATCAAGGTGGTCACCACCATGGACTATACGGACATCGAGACGTTCCGCGAAACCGAGCTGCAGCTCAACTTCCTGAACAGGGAGTTGTTACGATACTCCGTCCTCTTGTCGGAGAACAACCTCAACAGCTATGACCAGCGCTACCTGAACGGCACCATCCGCTCGGTCAGCGACCTGGAGCGCGTGGGCGACTACGCGGAGAACATCGTGGAGTACGCCGACTCACTCAAGGAGCAGGAAGCCGCCTTCTCGCCGGAAGCTATCGACGAAATCCTCCAGATGGAGAAGCTCGTGAGCGATCTGTACGACGAGGTGAAGACCGCCTACCACAAAAAGGATTTGGAGGCTCTGCGACGCGCAAACGTCATCGAGGACCGCATCGACGACTTCACCAAGGTGATGGAGCGCAATCACATCCGCCGCCTCACCGAAGGCACCTGCAGTCCTGCTGTGGGCGCCGAATACCTCTCCCTGGCCCAGAACACCGAGCGTGTCGCCGACCACCTCATCAACGTCGGCAACACCATCAAGGATTTGGTTTAGCAAGATTCAGCAAGTATTTGGCAAGGGGTTGGCAAGGGTTTCGCAAGGGGTTGGCAAGTATATGGCAAGTAGCAGGCAAGCTCTAGGCAAGCAAATTAGCTTGCGAAGAGCTTGCCTGCCCGTTTTCAAACAGTGCTCTAGTACGGTTCAAGTGCTTTCCAAGAGGGGTTATGGGTTATGGTTTAAGGTTTATGGTTTAAGGTTTATAGGTTATGGGTTAATGGTTAAGGTTTATGGGTTGTTAGATGGTTGATGCAATCAATCGGATTTTCTCTGATTTTCTTATCAGATTTTCCCAGATTTCTGCGTGCAGCGCACCCTCACTATTACGCGCAGCGTAACCCAACTACCTGAAAGAAAACGGGCACCGATAAGTTACCGATGCCCGTCAATTATCAATTATCAATTTCTCCACTACCTCTTGACGAACGTCTTCGTCACGGAGCCCGCTTCGGTGGTCACGCGCACGAAGTACATGCCGTTGGCGAGGGAGGAGACGTTGATGCGGGTCGGGTTGTCGATGACGTTGACCGTGTTGATCAGCTTGCCATAGACATCGTACACCT
>JAEEGF010707992.1_pt1 | contig 20448 bp, 15 predicted proteins | sample 9134171 | NCBI WGS metagenome assembly JAEEGF01 (sample SAMN16246542, study PRJNA631951) | gut metagenome | biome: gut microbiome; feature: rumen; material: AP-attached | host: Bos | place: Iran: Karaj | collected 2018-10
ATACGCTATACATGCCCCGATGGGAATCAGCCACATAAGTCTGTAGTAGGTGTCCCCGCCATCGCTCAAAACCCTCACGTACACCTTTCTGGTGAGCGGAATAAAAAATCCCACAAGCACCATAAGCGGAGCAACGGCTATAACAAGTCTTTTCCTATTATCCTTTTCAGCGATCAGAAGATAGATCAGTGATGCAACAAAAAGTGCCAGAAGATACCCGTTACCACCGTATTGTTTAAAGATATCCCAGCACTCCATAAAAATTCCGTACATAAAATGTCTCCCCTGGATATTTTTAAAGAGAAGTATAAATTAACAGATATACTCCCGTCGGAATTACTGACAGCAAAGCTTTGGGAATAATCCTAAAGTCTCTGGTGTAAATGAGAAGCAAAAATGAAAAAAGTCCTGCCAGAGCTGTTCCAAATATGATTCCCATGGAGCTCATTATTCCTGCTGCCATGTTAAGGAAAAACAGTAGCAGCCAGGTGCTGTTTCTTACAATTCTAAGTCCTCCCGCTGTCTCTTCCTTCCACAAAAATCCGGGCTTTCTGCAGTCGTCAAACATCCACAAAAAGAGCCAGATAACAAAAGGAATGACAAAGTTCGCAACCATGGCCTTTCCCTGCCAGGTTCTCATCATGAGAAATGTCTCAGGTGTATAGATTGAAGTATTTCCAAACATTGTAAACACCGAGATAAAGATCATGTATACAGGAATCATGTCCTGTCTGACACCGAGCAGGATTCGTCCCATCTCAAGATAGATCAGATAAACCATGGGAATTATGAGAAGCGGCATAATAGTATGAGACACTATGGTCGCATGAATTCCACTCATTTTAGCTATAAAGGCTATCCAAAGTGGAAATACCGCCATGGCATGTCTGATATCAAGCGCGGTGGAGCTTCCTGTATAGGGAAGAATGGTGTTCATAACATCCGCCTGCTGAGCCAGAAGTGATTCCACAACGTAGTAGGAATCGTCTCCATCAAAGGGTGCCATTGTCACTGCCTTATACAGTTGGAAAAGTACTATTAGGAAAAATATCCCCCAATACAACAGGCTTTCTCTTGTGTACTGAAATTTCATAACCCTCACGTCAGTCCTTGGACTCATGAGGGCTTCGGGCTTTGATCTCTCATCTCCCGGAAAAAACAGATAGAACAGATTGCTGTTTTTATCATATTCTCTCTGGATTTCCCAAATCTTAGAGGCGTAGCCTGCTATCGCAAGAATACCCTCTATACTTGCAAACACGATGGTGCACTTATGAAAAGCCCCATATTGTATCCTGATCATGCACCAGATGGCGATGACCTCGAACACAGCAAAGGACAAAAGATATCCGCATAAAAAATTTATCCCGATGGTCTTTTTGGTGGTGGGCAATATTTTCTGAATTAAAAGTCCCATCCCCATCGGAACTATAAAAAGCCATAATATTAGAGCAAAAGCGGATAATACCACCATACTCAGTTGACCTCCTCGCGCAACATTGCCTTCAAGTGCTCTGTAAAGATATTGATACCTGTGAGGTTCTCTCCACCTCTGGGAATAATAAGATCTGCGTACTTTTTACTGGGCTCTACAAACTGCTCATGCATAGGCTTAACTGTTTCTGAATACTGAGTCAGAACTGAAGCCACGCTTCTTGCACGCTCTATGGTATCTCTTCTGATACGGCGCATAAGTCTCTCGTCTGCATCAGTGTCAACGAATACCTTTACATCCATAAGATCTCTTAACTGTTTATTCTCAAGAATAAGAATACCCTCAAGAAGTATAACCGGCTTGGGAATTACATGTACGGTCTGCTCGGATCTGTTGTGAATAGCGTAATCATAAACCGGGATATCAACTTCCTCGCCATTTTTCAGCTTCATTACATCACGAATCAGAAGCTCTGTATCAAAAGATGACGGATGATCGTAGTTAAGTCTTGATCTCTCATCATAAGAAAGATCGTTGTGAGCCTTATAGTATGAGTCATGGCTTATTACCACGATATCATCACCAAACTGTTCTCTGATTCTGTTTACGATGGTGGTCTTTCCGGAAGCAGAACCTCCAGCTATTCCTACGATACAAATTTTATTCATAAAACCTCTCTCTTTCACGGATCATTCCTCTATCTCATAGTTGTGAGAAGACTCACAGTATATATGAGAGAGCACTTCACCGCTTTCATTATCATAAGTTATAAGTTGAACATCCTCACTTAAATGATCATCATCATATAAGAAATTATTGTTCTCATCTGATGTAAGATACAACAAACGGAATCTTTTCTCAATAGGAATATATGTCATTTCTCCCATTGAGGTGGTCATATTTTCGATTGGCTCATAGTCCACAGCCTCATAAATATTGCCTGAAGCCCTGTCTACAAGCAGGAAATACTGCTGATGATTATTGGCAGCCTGTTCTATTTTATCCGTTCCCGACAAATTCGAAACAATATGTCTAAACCACGGATCCTGTAATGCAGGTGAATCCTCTGTAAGATACAGGATAGCACTGGCCTTGTTAAGCGAAAGCATGTTGAGCTGTGTGGAAAGCTGTCTGTATCTTACTGACTTATCCTTAAGCTCGTCATTATAATCCGCAAGGAGCTGATCCCACTTTGAATACTCTGCATCTCCTCTGTGATCAGGAAGATCGGCATTCTCAGAAAGCCATGTCCCGATATAATCAGTAACCTTCTTAGCTCCTGTAGTTGACAGATGACCGGGGTCGCTCAGATCAACCTTGGGATCGATTATGTCTCCCATCTGAAGCATGTTGATATAAGGCACTCCATAGGCCTCCGCTATGTCTGCTGCTGAATTGGCGGACTGAAAATCCTGAGGCTCTCCGGCAAAGGGAAGGAAAGTTAAAACAATTCCTATGCCGTCTCTCTGGCACTCATCTATGATCTTCATAAGGTACTCCTCGCACACGGTGTGCTCAGGAAGTCTTGCCTCATTATCATATTCGTAGTCGTAGGTAATATCATCCTCAAGCTCGTGCTTCATCTCAGCACCCATGAGCATGTTGTACTCGGATTTTCCTGTAAGCTTCTGGAAATCCTTCTGCTCCAATTCATTCCATCTGTTGTGATAAACGATAAAATCAAACAGATATTGCTTCTGTATCTCCGGATCATGTACAAGATCTTTAACTGCTGCCATTTTGAGCTTACTAAGCGGATATGCGTCCATATTGAGGTGGAGCTGACTTATGGCTGCCTGTCTGAATTCCTCGGGAGTCTCCTCGTACATCTCGTCAATGTACTCATAGTTTCTGTCCATCATAAAGCAGTCAACAACCACATAATCAGGCTTGCAGTAATCAAGCGCTCTTATTAGCTGCCAGTAGCTCTCCTTTAGCAGGCTTCCGTGACCTCCAAGATTGTAGGATGTTATTCCATATTCCTCATAAAGATCCAGCGGATTTATACCGTTTATAACATGCGACGATCCGATGAAAAGTACATCAAGATGGTCTTTTTTGGCCTCTTCAAAGAAGTCCTTGTTTTTCATGTAGCTGGTCTTGCGCTCAGTAACAAGCATTACCGTTACAAGTACGCCTGCAAGCAGCACAAGAAATATAAATGTTTTTATAATAAGAATCAGTTTTCTCTTCATGACGTAATTCCTTAAAAGTTCTGATAAATAAAGCCGGCAGCATCATATCCGGGTCCCCATATTCCACAGGTTACGATAAGAACCACAGCTGCAATATATATAAGCCACCTGAGCCATATGCCCTGGTTTTTGATCTTCTCTGCTATGCTAATTCCATATTTATTGGCTATATCCACACCTATAAGAAGCCCAATGGATGTCATAAGGAGAAGCACGTTAGGTCTGTCCAGGCCAAGCTCATAGATTGTGCCCTTTGAGATAAACCACGGTGCAGGCTTCCAGAGATTAAGAACCATGTACACAGCAGCCTTGATATCCTGAACCCTGAAGAATATCCATTTAATATTTACCAGCATGAAGGTAATGAGAATCTTTATAAGCCTGTGTGAAAAGCTGTTCTTTTGTACCTTAAATACTTCACAAAGCTTCTCTCTTGCCGGTGCAAGCATATTACCTGCAACCTGGTAAACTCCGTGAAGAAGTCCCCATATTGCAAAGGTATAATTAGCACCATGCCAGATTCCACTCAATATAAACACTATCAAAATGTTGATATATTTTCTTGTTTTACCCTTCCTGTTTCCCCCAAGAGGAATATATACATAATCCTTAAACCATGATGAGAGGGAGATATGCCATCTTCTCCAGAATTCCTGCACGTTGGCCGAAAGATAAGGAGCATTAAAGTTCTTCATAAGATCAAAGCCCAGAACCTTGGCGCATCCAATTGCGATATTACTGTACCCACCAAAATCGCAGTAAATTTCAAAGGTATAGAGAATTGAAGCAATAAGTGTGGCCGTTCCTGCATATTTAACAGGATCACCATATATTGTTCCAACGATAATAGCGCATCTGTCTGCTATCACCATTTTCATGAAATAGCCCCACATCATCTGAAGCAGGCCGTCTCTCATTCTCTCATATGAAAAGTCGTGAGGCTCCCTGAACTGTCTGAGCATGTGTCCTGCGCGCTCTATGGGACCTGATGTAATCTGAGGGAAGAAGGAAATAAACAGCGCCAGAATAAAGAAATTCTTCTCTGCGTAAAGGTCTCCCCTGTAAACATCAACCATATAGCCTATTGCCATGAACATGAAAAATGACATTCCCACAGCTGAGAGGAAGGTCAGGCCACTGTATTTCGAAAGGCCAAGTATTATCAGGTTTGAAATGATCACAACAGCAAGAACAGCCTTCCGCTTTGCATCTTCAAACTTTTCCATGATCCTTGCGCCAAAGTATACAGAAAGCGATGTAAATAAAAGAATCGGAAATCCTCGTAAATCCAGTGAAAGATAAAATCCCCAGCTAATCAAAAAAAGCCAGATATGTCGAAACTTAGCGGGAATCAAAAAATAGATGAGCGCCATAGCCGGCAAAAAGATTAAAAACTCGAAAGAAATCAACTGCATTGTTCGACCTCATAGTATAAAAATGTGCGGATATAATTCCGCCTAAATTACATAACAGTATACCAAAATTATGTAAATAAAAGAAGTGTCGGCTTTATAAACCGACACTTCTTAAAATATCATTATTTTTTCAGGCTATCTTTATATGCCCAGAAATCAAAGCTGTTAATTTCAAGATAAGGCATCTCGCTGTCATCCTTGCCTCTAAGCTTCTGAATAGTGTGTGCAAGAACCGCTGCGTAGATCTGTCTTCCCTTTTCATTGTAATGCAGACCGTCAGCAAGGTAATCCTCTGCTGTCTCGATCTTTAAATCAAACTGAGAAGCATACATTGAATCAAAGTATGTGATTCCCATTGAGTTTGCAAGATTGCTGGCAGTATTGGCATATTCTGTAAGAGGTCCGATGCCCTTACTTACAGAAAAGCTGTCACCGATAAATATGCCCTCACCGTTGTACCACATGCAATATGAAGGGCCGCAGAGAATATATTCTGCATCAGGGCTTATAGCCTTTAACTCGCCTATACCTGCTGTAAGTGCTCCGCTATAGGTGTGAGGGTCAAGACCTGCTGAGGAATTATAAAGATCTTTTCCGTTAATGTAGTCATTAGCGCCATACTCTATGATATAAAGATCCACATTCTTGGGCTTTACCTTCTTAAGCTCTGCTCCGGCAGGATACTGGTCAAGGAAATCTGTTTTGATCTTTCCTGCAAGCGCATAGCAGATTCCAATGAAGCTTGAATCATCAAAGGTCTCTAAATCTGTGGACATCTCCCTTCCAAGTGAAGCTGCTGTTCCACCGATCGCAAGGTTGTAAAATTTCACCTTTTTACCAAGAAGTGAGCAGGTATATGCAGGAATATCAGAACCTGTTCCTCTTGCATTATCAAACTGACTGTCTCCGATGAAGACTATATCATAGTATTTATCCTCTTCATCTTCCTTGGTCTCTTCTACCTCTGTAGTCTCAACAGGCTGCTGAACCTCTTCAGTAGGAATCTCAGGCTCAACGATCTCTTCCTCTGTAACCGAAACACCTTCTGTACTTGCTGAACCATCAGTTACTGCACTATCACCGCTCTGGCTCTCGGCATTCTGTTCCTGAGTGATTTCTTCAGAAGAAGCAGCGTCTGCTGCGCTTGCCGCATTGCTGGAATCAGCAACGCTTTCCTGCTCCTGACTAACTGTAGTGTCATTCTTTTTAGATGTGAGCTTTGAAGGATCTCCGCATCCAAAAACTGTAGCAGCCATTACTATAGCTAAAATACTTGTAGCAAATCTTTTTTTCATAGATTACCTCCTTACGCAAAAGGCCGGATTACAACAGCCTTTTCTTCTCGGAATGGAGACTGATAAGTCGCATTTCGAATTCACGCCTGTGGTTAATTGTCATGTTGTGCAATATCATACCTGCAAACAATGACAAAATCGCAGCAAGCATTACAAATCCGCATACGATGAGAGTGGGGAACCTCGCAACCAATCCCGTCTCAAGATATGCCGCAAAGATCGGAACAAAGAATCCCACGGAAATAAGTGCCAAAATCAGAGCAACAATAGAGAAAAATCCCATTGGCTTGTAGTCTCTGTAAAGTCTGGCAATTGTCATAAGCACTCTCATGCCATCCGAATATGTGTTGAGCTTTGATTCAGATCCGGCAGGTCTGTCACGGAATTCGATGATATAATTCTCAATCTGCATATGGTTGTTGACTGCATGAATAGTCATCTCGGTCTCAATCTCAAATCCGGTAGACAAAACAGGGAATGTCTTGGCAAATTCATAGCTGAAAGCGCGGAATCCTGTCATAACATCTCTGATATCGCAGTCAAAAAGATGATTGATACTTCCTCTTACAAGGCTGTTTCCAAAATTGTGAAAGGGTCTCTTGTTCTCCGTAAAATATGTAGATGAAAGTCTGTCACCTACAACCATATCAGCATTCTTCTCAAGAACCAGTTCACACATTCCGGGAGCAGAATCCATAGGATATGTATCGTCGCCGTCAACCATGATGTAGCATTCAGCGTCTATCTCTCTGAACATCCTCCTAATAACATTTCCTTTTCCCTGCATGTACTCATGACGAACAACTGCGCCATTAGCTTCAGCGATCTCTGCTGTGCGGTCTGACGAATTATTATCATATACATAAATCACCGCATCAGGAAGAGCCTCCCTTGAATCCTTAATAACCTTTTCAATTGTCTGCTCTTCATTGTAGCAGGGAACAAGAACTGCTATCTTATCCATCTCTAACCTCTCGTTTTAAAATTTTTTAGTTCATAAACATATATTTTATACGGCGATGAGCTATCCTCATATTCTCCCCTGAGAGTCAGATTCTTCTCATCCGCATTTTCAAGCTCTATTCTGGAAAAGATGTATCTGCATCCAAGATCAGAAAGAGCTTTATCCTCAATATAAATGTTGTTATCCGTTACCCCGGTCATACTCCTTGTTGCCATAACAATGGAATCATCTGTTCCGGAATAAAGGTAACACCTTGCACCCCAGTCATCAAAATAGATTCTGGTGTTCTCTTTTCTCTCAAGAGCGGGGGCAATGACCCTCCTGAACTTCTCCTTGTACTCCTGAGAATAAAATCCAAGATACCCATCAAGGGTTGAAATGCCGTTGTACTCCAGCACTGCCGGATGCATTCCGTATGCAACGGCCCAGTCGGACTCATTATAGCCGACATCGTTCTTTATTGTATCAAATAGCTCCGAAGAATAAAACTCCGAATAATTAAGTCTGTCCACTTCATGTCCGGTTCGTATTTTGTAAAGAGTTCCATAAGCCGTGTCGTAGAGGTCATTGTAATGCTTTGATCCAAGCAGGATTACAAAAACTGCTGCCACGGGAAGCATCCTTGCAAGGAGTCTCAGAATTACATTTTCCCTCTTCGCCATTCTGATACATATTATGAAAAGCGAAGCATACCATAGGAACGGACTAAAAAATATGGTCCTGTTAAACTGCCATCCGGTAAGCGGCGGAAGAACAAGCGCTACAAAATCTCTCATTCCTTCGCTGTAGTATATGCCGTAGACAAAGCTGTTAAATACGATAAGAACAGCAAACAAATTATATATATCATGCACCATTCCCTTAAAATCTTTCCTGATGATATAGCGGATATTAAGGAAGAAAAAGTAAAAGGTGCATACAGGCAAAACAAGATATGAATGAGCATCATCAGCGTGCATCATTCCATTTTTAAATACATCAGCGCACTGTGCAAAAATCTCTGAGAAGCTCATGGATGCATCCTTCATGGTGCTTCTTATTGTCACCTCATCAGAAAAAAGCATCGCTCCAAAGAGTCTGTATTCAAAGATCACAAAACCCGCTGAGAGAATTACAAGTGCAACGCAAAGCGGAAGTGAAAGCTTTTTATCCGCTATAAGTCTCCATATTATAGCCAGTACCAGATATCCCAGAATAAACATTCCAAAATAAGAAAAATAGGAAACTACCGGGTAAAGGAACAATAAAACATAGTACTTTATGGCAGGCTTTGAAAATCCCAGTCTGTATATTTTCCTCAAAAAGTAAATTACCAGCGGAATAGATGCAAAGCATATTCCAAATGCCGGAAACAGATTGAGGATTCCATAGGCAAACGCACAAATCCATGCAATATCTCCGGGCTTCTCATCAGGAAGGAAATCCCTGCAAAGAAGGAGGCATGAAACCAGCGCTATTATTATTTTCAGGATATACCCCGCAATATACGCTATATATGTAGGGAATATCATGTAAAGTATGCTGTATAAATAGAATTCACCCGGGAGGTTGTCCCTGCTGATTCCATTAAGAAACGGGACATCCACGGCATGTGCCCAGAATGTCCCTGTGTTTTTCATCATTTTATACTGGGCCACAAATAGGTCCAGATTATCGGGTATTGCAATATAGCTGTTTTCACCGACTATCAGATACATCAAAGAAGCAGCTATAATAAACATTCCTACGAGGATGTAGTGCCATCTCGTTGCGATTCTTCCTGCTATTGTTTTCACAATCCCTCCGATTGCCTATCAGTCTTCCTTCTTAAACAGTCCCATTCTCTCGTGACCACCAAGCTTATTGGGATCTCTTCCTTCAAGAATAGCCTTAACTATTGTCATACGGAAGCCTGCATCTATGAAATCACAGTGCTTGCAGAAGGGCTCATTCTGTCTGCCAGATGCGATTTTCCTTCTAACAGCCATGAACTCCTCTGATGCCCATCCGTCCTTAAGACTTGTGGTAGCAAGGTCTGCATAATTAGTAACCTCAAAGTTATCACAGCAGCACAATCCAAGCTTTCCGTTAGGCATGATCCACATATCTGTGAAGGGAAGAAGACAGGTCTCCTTTATTACCTTCTCTGTAGCCTGCTTATTAGGTGCTGATCCCGCTCTGTTAGTAAGAACCTCCTGGAGATATCTCATCTGAATCTCGATATCCAGATCCTTGAACTCATCGGGATTAGCCTTAACATACTCATAAATTTCCTGGATGTTTTTATGAAGCTTAAACTCCATGCTGTAGTTATTAATAATAAGCTGATTGATATAGGGCTTAATCTGCTTAACCTTATCAATATCAAGAATAAGTCCGTTAGTACTCATGAAAATAAAGCTGTCCGGAAGCTTCTCCCTTGCGTACTTATGACGCTCAACAATCTTGGTATCAAGCCAGGGCTCATTATTTCCATAGAGCGTAAGGTGTCCCTTATATCCCCAGTCTGCAAGCTGGTCGATAATGCTCTTATAAAGATCATCATCAATCTTGCAAAGAGGTCTCTTCTCAGCATGTACATTAGCTGTACAGAATGCGCAGGTGGAATTACATCTGTTTATAGTCTCGATGTTTACCACGTTTGGCATCGGAACTTCCTTAGCATTCATGAAATAATCTATATAATCCTGTTGCTGCTTATGACGGGTAGCAAACTGAAGCTTAAGATATGCCTCACTTGCAAGCATAGGAAAATGCTTCCTAGCGAACCATCCAAATTTACCCAAAAAGCTGTTTACCTTGATTGGCATTTTATTTCCTCCAAATAAATATCTATAACAGCGCTTATTATATCATAGGTAATTATTTTTTCAACTTAGCGTTTGACTGCCACCTCACAGTTACCTATAATTAAAGAACTACCGCTATATAACGCATGTTTTACCATGGAGAAAGTTATGCAGACTATTAACCCGGTATTCCTTATCAGCTATTTGGGCATTATCATAATTTCGCTTTTTCTCTACTCAAAAAGAGATAAGTCATCCTTTTCACAGATAAATCTGTCAGGCATTACCTACAATAAGATATATACGATCATTCTACCGGTGGCAATCATAGTGATTGGTACCGCTCTTAGATTATATAGGCTTGCAAAAATCCCGGAGGGACTCCATCAGGATGAAGCTTCTATTGGATATGAGGCATATATTCTCTCAGTCTTTGGAATGGACCGTGACGGCAACAGATACCCTGTTTATCCAATCACCTATGGTTCAGGCGGCGGAAGCCCTCTGATGATATACCTTAACGCTGTTACTACCTTTCTTTTTGGAAGTAACGCATTAACTCTGCGTGCTCTTCCGGCTTTTCTTGGATGTCTTACACTTGTAATAGCATTTCTTCTGATAAAAAAACTCAGTCTGGAATCCGTGCTGGAAAGCGAGAGTGCAACATCCCTTCAGTATGTCACGGGAGAATATTTGTGGATACCACTTGTAAGCCTTTGTGTCATCGCTCTTTGCCCCTGGCACATCATGCTCTCAAGATGGAGTCTTGACAGTAACACCACACCCTTCTGGGTTCTTACAGCCCTTCTGATATTTGTCATCGCATCCACAAAGCAGAAGGATTCCTCAGCCTTCGAGAATATCGGTATTTTATTTAAATACAGAGATAGAAAAAAGAGCAGATCCCTTAGTGCATCTAATACTGCTGCCACACTGCTCTACGCACTTTCCGCATTTCTGTATGCTCTTTCGCTTTACAGCTACGGCGCATCCACCTTCGTAATACCGGCACATCTCATTCTGATGTGCATAATATTTAAGAAAAACAAGCGGATGACAACCTTTCAGATAATAGTCGGAGTGCTGGTATTTGCCTTATTTACAGCACCGCTCTTTACTTTTTATATAATCAATGCCTTAGACCTTCCCGCAATAGTTACTCCGTTTTTCACTATAACGAAGTTTACTGCCAAAAGGTCCGTATTCGCCTCAGGTTCAGGCATTCTTCTTGCTGTAGGTAAAAACCTCTTTACTATAGTCAAAAACCTGACACTTGGCGACTCATCCGAGCAGATACTAAATTACATACCTGGCTTTCCGCCATTTTATGCCTTTACCTTCCCTATGACATTACTGGGAATCGTAATAAGTATTATCCGCTCAAGGAGAGGTGAACTGATTGACCTTGTTATTCATACACTCTTCTTCCCCTCTCTGATTTTCGGACTTTTTGTGGAAGAGGATATCACAAGAATGGTGCTGATATTCATCCCTGTGATTTACTATCTTGCAAGGGGCTTCATATTTGTAGTTGGCGAATTTGTCACGATCGAAAAGAATTCCGCCTCAGCTGTAAAGAAATACGCTGCTATACTTGCAAAGGCAGTAGTACCACTTCTTTTTGTAGTAGCATCAATATTATTTTCAAATACATACATTACTGAGTTCAACAGCCTGAGCGCAGAGAGCTATATGCCTGGTTACGGAGAAGCCTGCGCCTATGCTGACAAGCTCGCAGGTGACAGCTCTACGATATACTCCACCTATGAGCATGTCTCTGCACCTTTTATGATCGCGCTTTATTACACAAAAACACCGCCCAAAGATTTCCTTCAGACGGTTCATTACAAGGATCCGGATGCTGAGTTTCGCATCGCTGATTCCTTTACGCATTTTAAATTTGGTCTTCCCGAAGATATAGCAGACAGTGCAGCTGAGCATCTTGGGGCTGGAGATATTTTCATACTCCACGTCTCACAGCTTGGCCTTGTAGGCGCTGATAAGGAAGATGCTTCCGAGCTTATGAATGTCAGAACCTTCGGAAACTTCGTTGTTATTTCAGGAAACAGGTCTTAACTCTTCCTGAAAAGCTTTGAAGAAACAAAATCAACTACAGTATTTATTCCATAGGCTGCAAAGGGAAGCAGCATCAGATAATATCTGATTATATATCTGGAAGAACCCTCCCAGATTTCATGAAACAGCATACCGCCAAACACAAAGAGTATCGGAAGAGCCTGAGTAAGATCAAGGCTCTTTTTCTTTATGGTAACCACGCAGTAGATGAAAACTCCAAGATAAACAAGGAAATGTGCTATATCCATTATTCCCTGAAAAACATTGGACCAGAAGCCACTCACAAGCGACCTGGCAAAGCCTGACTGGGAATCGGAATGTCGCATGGACAGCTCATAATTTCTCATGGATACAAATGTTGGATCAGCCCACTGAGTAAGAAACTTTCTCACATAAAATCTAACTGCATGAAGGGGCCTGTCCTTAAACTCGGAAAGCCTTGCCGAAATCGCTTCCTTAGCCGCCTTATCCGTCAGGTCTCTGTCGTAATCATTTTCATCAAAGGTATTCCTGTTAAATCCGTTATACCATCCCCATTCGCCTTCGCCCTCCTGCATCGCCATGGCAAAATAGGTTGAGCTTGGAACACCGGCCGGGTATTCGCTAAGGCCTGCTGCCTTGGCATAGCCTGCACCAAGAATTTTCAAGGGGCAAAGAGCACAGACAGCTAAAAGAATCACAAAAGCAATGTTTATTACACTCTTTTTTCCTGCTTCGTCAGACTTTACTAACACTCCGTCAATGCAGTCAACAGCCAGCAATATCGCCATAGCTATAAGTGCTATATAGAGATTTGTTTTTAAAAGGCACCCTACACCCAGAAATAGTGCCGCCAGAAGCTCATCCTTTATCTTATGCCTTTTGAGGTAGCAGATTTCATAATAGATTGCCATGATTCCGGGAGCAACCGACCATACATCGTTATAAACATAGGTCACATACGCAAACAAAAAGAACATCATAAATGACAAAAGTGCGAATATGCTGCATACTTTTTCATTTTCAAAGAGCTCTTTTGTGGTCCTATTCAAATACACAAAGGAGATTAAAATAGCAGCAAGGTTTATCCCCTGGAAAACCGGATAATTGCTTGGTCCAAACACTCTGCCGATTATCTGACCTATAGCCACATATCCAATCTGAAAAGGATATACGAACATGTAACCGCCTTTATCCAAACTGCTGTAATCACCTGCGTTAAATGCATTTATAATCTCATCCAGGGTAAGTCCGTCAGTAACCGCCACCGCTTTTGACGTAAAAATAATCAAAAGGCAGACTACTGCTTCAAGTAAAAGCGCTACAGGAAGAACCTTCCCAGGCTTAGCTCTGCCTACAAAATATGCAGCCAGCAGGAACAATAAGACTCCTACCAAAAGAAGCAGATATTTTTCCGACCCGAATCTTGGAAGATCCGCTCCCTGATCTATGTCGTAGTAGATAGTTGTAAAAAAGCTTGCTCCAAGAATCAGCAAGCTTAATACAGTAAACGGTATAAAAAAGATCATTGAAAGCTTTTGAAGAATTTTATGCACGTTCTCCTCCAATCCTCTTTACAAGATCAAATGCGACAAACGCGTAGATGGCTATTTGTATCGCTGATATCACTGTGATCGGAACCACCATCTCCTTGAATAGAACAGCGATATACACAAGCATTGAATTAACATTCATAAGTGCTGCCACCCACAGCTTGTCTCTGCGTATAGCAAGACAATATGCAGTCATCAGAAGAACTATTGCATAGTCATATCTTTCGTGCATTCCAGGCAGGAACATACAGCAGGTCCATGCCATGAAAAGTCCAAAGTAAAGAGTATTCTCTTTGTTTTCAAGAAATTGTCTGTGATAGATCACATAAACCGCAAACACGCCCAAAACCGCTGCAGCAAGTAAAATAGCAGGCTTTGTGAGTATCTCATCATAGTTATCCAGACCAAAGTTATAGAAATTGGGATAATAGGATACCATTCCATAGCCTTCCGTGGACACCTCCTGGGTCTGCAGGAAGTACGCAAGATAGGTTGCGCGAAGTCCTCGTCTGCATAGCACACAGGGGAGTCCCATTATAAGATACATAGCAGGAATCCATAAAAACTCCAGTATGCTGTATTTCTTTCTTGCAAAATAAAGTACCAGGAAAAGCGGCACAAAGAAAATCGCCTGAAGCTTAAAGCTAAAGGAAACAGCAAGGAAAATAAATGCTGCCCTGTAATTGTCCTTTAAAAGGTAATAAACAGAAATCACAAGAAATACAACATAAATGGCATCACACTGCTTCCAAAGTGCTCCATTCCAGATAACAAAGGGCAAAAGTAATGTGATAGCAGCGGCAAAGGAAGCGATAAGACCAGCCCTCTTCTCATCAACACCCTTTTCATTTAAAAGGAGCAGAAGAATCTTTCTTACAAACCATGCGCTCACAAACTCAGCTGCCATGGAAAACAAAGCAATAGGTATGTAGGGCTCGCAGGGAAACAGCGAGCAAATAGCATACATCACATTGTAGGGAACATAATAATCTCCAATATCCTTGGAGAGTCCGCCAAAGAAGCCATAGTCCCTATAAGCAAGGGTCCAGGGCAGATAATAGCTGTTATAGTCAGGTGACAGCTCTGTTTCCGGAATAAGAAAAATACGCACCAGCACTCCTATAAGCACCAAAGCAGCCAACGCGATCTTATCAATATTGGAATTTACGAAGCCTGTAAGAGCTCTGTCAAATCCCGTTACTCCGCCAACAGCCTCTGTATTTTTGTTGTTTTTACTATCTCTTCCCAAGAAAGTCCCCACCTTTTTGATTTAGTCATTCTGTAAAACCACTTTGTCCTTATGATAATATTCAGCCATGGCTTTGTTAAGCCAGTCCCCTTCATCCTTTGTGATATCTGAAAAGAACAAAAGCTGCGGATGCACAGAAAAAGCACCAAATTCTGCTTCCTTTACATTATCATCCCTAAGAACCTTAAGTCTTTCATCAAATTCCTTCATGTAGCAATAAGCATCACCACTGAAAATATCCTCAAGCGCTGCAGTACCTGTATACAGGTCAGGCTCAGGCTTTACTGCCAGAAGCGAGCCTGCGATAAAGGCTGCTGAAACCGCAAAGACCACTCTGGTGGCATGCTGTCCAAGATAAGCGTCCTCCAGAAGATCCTTTGGCTTTCTTTTAGCAAGTACATCTCCGTCAATAAGCTTGGCAGGTTTAATGACATAGCGTATCCAGCCGCACATGTAGCCTATTATCAAAGAAAGGAGAATCATTCCCTGCATGTAGAACAAAGCCTGGATCCTTCCTGCCTCAATGCTTCCTGTTGCATAGATCGGCGGAGTTATAGACGCTGCTGAAAGCAAAAAGCAAAAGGCTGTAAAAAGAGCCGGATGCTCAAAGCCATAAAAGCGTTTGATGCGGCCTGTTGCCTTCCACAAAAAAGGAATCAAAAATACAAGCAAAATAATCGTCGGCCAGGTCAACCACTTTCCAAGCATGGCATCCATAGTATAGTAAACAGCCATTAGAATAGCTTTGATCGGATTGAAGGCTGCCGAGTCAGATCTTACCTTATTTCCGGGTGCAATTGCCGATAAAACAAAACCTACAAGCATGCAGATCGCAGGAATATATGCCCGCTTAAGGCCATCAAACCTCTCTGCAATTTTAAATATCTCATGTTTTCTTAATTCGATCTGTTTTTCAAGAGGAGCTTTTCCAGAAACACTTGCTATTATTGAAATGATTAAAATACACACCGATATTATTGCAAGACTGAGAGATGTCATATAATTGGCACCTCCAAGGAGAAATCCCATAACTGACAATATCGGAACCAGATATCCCTTCACAGACTCAAGGCTGGCAAGGTGCAAAATCATTCCAAGCCAAAGAAGCGCAAAACCAAACATAAAGAGATAATTGATTGCTCCGCTATACCAGAAAAAGCCTTCCACTCTTGAAGCTCCGACAGGCATACATTGAACAAGAAGGAAAAACATAATGTTTGTTATGCATCCTGCCAGATGCTTCTCCACACGGAGTGTTTCGCATAAAAGCTGCTTGAAAAAGTACCACAGTCCCAAAGCAAACATAAAAAGAACCACCCAGGTTCCGATAAAATAAAAATGTTCACCAAAAACACTGGGCGCCAGCGCTGTAAGCGTATTGCTAAAGTAAACTCCGGTCCAGTTAAAGTAATACCAGATTCCCATGTATATAGCCTTTATTATCGCGCTAAAAAAGCCTCCCGATACATAAGACTCATGTACTTCATACGCCATGCTGAAATCATCAGCCGAAGGCACATTATAAAAAGCCAGAATAAGTATGGGAAGAACTACTATTACATTTACCAGAAACAGAGTTATCCTTAATGCTTTGAGCTTAATATTCCTTTTCATGGTTTGCTCCGGATGGGATTATTTAAATGAATTGATGCAATCGATAACATACGATTGTTCTTCATCAGTCATTCCTGCATATATGGGTAGCGAAAGAACTTCGTTCGCATAGCACTCAGTAACGGGAAGTGTTCCCTCACTAAGGCCAAGATAATTATATGCCTCTGAAAGATGAGGCGGAATAGGATAATGAATTATGGTTGTTATGTTATTCTGAGCAAGGTAGTCCATAAATTCATCCCTGCGATCCTTTACTCTTACGACATACTGATGCCATACACTTGTAGCGCCATCTCTTACCTGGGGCTTAATAACAAGCGGATTGGTAATACCTTCAGCATACTTTTTAGCTATTTCAGAACGCTCGGTATTGATTTCATCAATATATTTAAGGCGAACTCTTAACAGACCTGCCTGCATCTCATCAAGTCTGGAGTTAGCCCCTACAACCATGTTATGGTAGCGCTTCTCACTGCCATAATTGCGGTATATTTTCATAAGACGAGCCAGCTCCGGATCGTTAGTGGTTATAGCACCCGCGTCTCCGAAGGCTCCCATATTCTTTGAGGGATAAAAGGAAAAGCATCCGATATCTCCAAAGCTTCCTGTCATCTTACCATCAAAGCATGCTCCGTGAGACTGAGCACAGTCCTCAACAAGCTTAAGATTGTACTTTTTGCAGAGCTCCTGAACCCTGTCCATTTTTGCGGACTGTCCATAGAGGTGAACAACAAGTATTGCCTTGGTCTTATCGGTTATCTTCTCTTCAATCTTATCTACATCGATCTGAAAGTATTCGTCAGGCTCAACAAAAACAGGTGTTGCGTCATTAATAGTAATACCCATAACACTTGCTATGTATGTATTTCCCTGAACGATTACCTCATCACCTTTACCTATACCAAGTACCTTGAAGGCAAGCCAGAGGGCATCAAGTCCACTGGCAAGACCCACACTGTATTTGGTTCCTACATAAGCGGCAAACTCCTCCTCAAAGTTCTCCACCTCTTTGCCAAGGATATACCAGCCTGAGCGAAGTACCTCGAGGGCTTTTGCCTCATATTCATCCTGATGTCTGAAAAAGCCGCGGTCCATACGGCTTTGCATTATTTTGTCCATAGCCCCCTCGATTTATGCGTCTCTGCGCTTTACATATCCTGCATACCAGTCAACAAAACGGCGAATACCTTCCTTAAGAGGCATGTCAGGCTTGAAGTCGAAATCATTCATAAGGTCATCAACGTCTGCAAAAGTAGCCTCTACATCACCGGGCTGCATGGGAAGAAGCTCTCTGTGAGCCTCGAAATCGAAGTCCTGAGGAAGTACTCCGTGAGCAACAAGCTCCTGCTGGAGATAATCAACGAAGTCCATAAGATTCTCAGGGTTGTGGTTACCGATGTTGTAAACCTTATATCTGTTGCCCTTTTCATCCTCATCGGGTGTGCTCTGCATAACATTGACAACTCCGGTTACGATATCATCCACATAGGTAAAGTCTCTCTTACAATTACCATAGTTGAATATCTGGATGGTCTCTCCCTTAAGAAGCTTGTCTGCAAAGAGGAAAAGTGCCATATCCGGGCGTCCCATAGGTCCGTAAACAGTAAAGAAACGAAGACCTGTTGTAGCCATGCCATAGAGGTTACTGTATGAATAAGCAAAAAGCTCATTGGATTTCTTGGTAGCAGCGTAAAGTGAAAGGGGATGGTCAACCTGATCCTTTGTTGAGAAAGGAAGCTTTGTATTTCCGCCATATACACTTGAGCTGGAAGCATAAACAAGATGCTCTACCTTGGGCTCTGAATGTCTGCATGCCTCAAGGATATTGTAGAAGCCGATCACGTTTGCTTCGATATAAGCGCCGGGATTCTCGATTGAATAGCGGACACCTGCCTGAGCTGCAAGATTTACAACAACTGCGGGCTTGTACTCAGCAAAAACCTTATCAACAGCTGCTTTATCCGCAATATCTCCCTTCACAAAAATGAAGTTCTCATACTTTGAAAGATTCTCAAGTCTCTCTTCCTTAAGTCTTACATCGTAATAGTCGTTTACATTGTCATAGCCGACAACTTTTATATCTTCAAACTCATCAAGCAGTCTTACTGCAAGGTGTGATCCGATAAAGCCTGCTGCACCTGTAATAAGAACAGTTTTACCATTAAGTTTTACATTTTTTTCTTTCATTGCTAAAATTTCTCCTTAAAATGATATAATAACATGATAGTTAAAAAAGTCCTGGAGGTCAATTTATGGGCAGAACAAAGCTTGCTGCCAAAAATATAACATTCGGATATGTAGGACAGCTGGCAACAGCGCTGATGTCCTTTATCCTGCGTACCATCTTCATCGCACGCCTGTCCAGGAACCTTCTTGGTGTCAATGATCTCTATAGCAATATCCTATCACTTCTGTCAATGGCAGAGCTCGGAATAGGAACTGCTCTTAATTTCAGTCTATATGCACCTGTAGCCAGAAAGGACACCGAAAAGGTCAAGTCCTACATGCAGATGTATCGCAAGGCATATCACACAATAGCCATAGTTGTAGCGGTTATCGGCCTTGCACTTACTCCGTTTCTTAAATACTTTGTCAAAAAGCCCGGCGAGATCACCGTCAGGGATATGACACTTTATTATCTCATTTTTCTGTTCAATACGGTAAGTACTTATTTTGTTTCTTATAAATACAGTCTCGTTAATGCTGAGCAGAAAAACTACATACAGACCAATATAAATACGATCACCAAGATCATCACCGTTTTTTTCCAGATCATAATCCTACTGGTGATTCCGAACCTGTATCTGTATCTTCTTGCTGATGCAGCGGTTCAGCTTATTCAGAAGCTATTTGTAAATAATTATCTGAACAGACTTTATCCATATCTGACCGATAAAAATGTAACGTCGCTCTCCACGGAGGAGCACTCGGAGATATGGCGCAAAACCAGGGCTCTTGTATTACACAAGGTCGGCGACGTCGCAAGACTCCAGACAGATACCCTGATCATTTCCTCATTTATAGAAGTCGGCATGGCCGCTGTTGTCGGCAACTACACCATGGTCACCGGAACAATTGCCAATTTTGTAAATATTATTTTCAACTCGGTAATTTCAGGCTTTGGTAATCTTATAGCAACGGAATCCAAGGAAAAGCAGTTCAAAACCTTCAAGGTTTATAGGTTCTTTGCTTCCTGGGTCTACGGATTTTCAGCCTGCGGATTTTTCATTCTTCTGCAGCCCCTTATCTACCTGTGGATAGTACAAAAATACGGACCGGACTGGATGCTTGGGAACCTGGCTGTTTACCTGTTTTTAACTGACTATTACTTTAAGGGCGACAGAATCGTTCTATCAAATTACAAGACCGCTGCCGGTGTTTTTGAACAGGATAAATATCTTGCTCTGATACAGGGCATTGTAAACCTTGTTCTTTCCATCGTTCTGGTTCAGAAGATAGGACTTGCCGGAATTTACGTGGGAACCGTTGTGTCCGGCCTTATCGCTAACGTAACAAAGCCCATAATCATTTACAAGGTATGCTTTGATAAAAGCTCAATATCCTACTTTGCAGACAGCGCGAAGTACATTATCACGGAAGCAGCAACAATCCTTGCACTTTATATGCTTGGAACCGTTGTCATGAAAAACATAACCTTCCTCACCTTTGCCATGATGTTCGTAATAGTTACTGTGGTATTTAACGCAGTATTCTGGATCATTTATCACAAAACCGAGGAATATGATTATCTTAAGGGCATTGTATTAAGAAAGCTGGGAAAAGCATGAATAAAGAAACCATCGAACAGATCATAAAAGTTACAGAAAAGGACCTTTCGGAAATCAACAACTATTCTGCCAAGGATGCCTTAAAGGATGTTGCAAAAAAGGCTCTGAAAAGAGGCG
>JAEEGF011407147.1_pt1 | contig 20445 bp, 17 predicted proteins | sample 9134171 | NCBI WGS metagenome assembly JAEEGF01 (sample SAMN16246542, study PRJNA631951) | gut metagenome | biome: gut microbiome; feature: rumen; material: AP-attached | host: Bos | place: Iran: Karaj | collected 2018-10
GTCCGGTCCGAGATAGTACGCGCCCGCCTTGTTCCACTTTGCACGTTCCGTTTTTGCGGCGAAGTCCGTATGGATATCGATCACCGGGATCTCGTCCTTGAGATACCAGTCCAGCGCGGCGAACGCGTCCGAAAAATCCGCTTCCTGATTCGTCAGGATGGTTTCGAGCCCCGCAAAAAACGCTTCCTCGCCCATCTGTTCGATGTCGGCCGCCGCCAGATACCACGTTGCGTGCGGCGTACGAACGATGTACGGATAGCTTTCCGCGCTTCTGCCCTCGTTCTGTTCGACCGTATAGCCCGCAACGGTCCGCGCCTTCGCCCTGCAGCCGAGCGCCCCCGCGCACAGGAGCAGCGCAAGCAGCAGCGCTGCGATCCGAATACTGTGTTTCATGAAATCAACCCCCTCATGCTTTGGTTCTGTTCTTATGATACCGCACCCGCGTCCGCTTCTCAACCGCCGCTTTGCCGGAATACGGTCCGGTATTCCCCAAAAATCGGCGAAATACCGACGCGCCCTATACTTCCATCACGATCGGCAGGATCATCGGCGTGCGGCCCGTTTCGGTATACAGGAACGACTTGAGCTTGCTCTTGACCTGATTCTTGATCGCGGCGTATTCGCCCTTGTCCGCGGCCTCGTACCGCTTCGCCTCCTCATAGACCAGCTCGCTTGCGCGTCCGATCAGCGCCTCGTTGTCGCGCATGTTGATGAACCCGCGCGAATAGATCTCGACCGGCGCGAGGAGCCTTCCGGTCTCCGCGTCCAGCAGGATGACCGCCGCCACCAGCCCGTCCACCGAAAGCACCTTGCGGTCCTTCAGCACGACGTCCTCGACGTCGATCAGCCCGTCCACCATCACGCTGCCCGCCGGCACCGTTTCGCGCATCACGCCCTTGCGGGAGGTCAGCTCGATGACCGCGCCGTTGTGCGCAAGGAAGGTGTTCTCCGGCAGCACGCCCTGCTCGTTCGCAAGGTTCGCGTGCATCCGGAGGTGCCGCGCTTCGCCGTGCACCGGGATGAAGTACTTCGGCTTGATGATCTGCAGCATGAGCCGCAGCTCGCCGCGGCAGGCATGTCCGGACACGTGCACGTCCGCCATGCGGTCGTAGACGACCTCCGCGCCCTTTTCGTACAGCGAGTTGATCACGCGCGCGACGCCGCGTTCGTTGCCGGGGATCGCGCTCGCCGAGATGATGACCGTGTCGCCCGCGCCGACGTTCAGCTTGTGCGTGGCGTTCGCCATGCGCGTAAGCCCGCTCATCGGCTCGCCCTGACTGCCCGTCGTCATCACGCAGACCATGTGGTCCGGAATGTTCTTGAGATATTCCACCCGCACGATCTTCTCGGGCGGGATGTGCATGTAGCCGAGCTCCTGCGCGATCTTCACGATCTGTTCCATGCTCCGTCCCTGGAAGCACACGAACCGTCCGTGGTCGATCGCGACGTCGGCGACCTGCTGCAGCCGGTACACGTTGGACGCGAACGACGCGACGATCACGCGTCCCTGCGCCTTGTCAAAGCAGCGGTCGAAGGTCTCGCCGATCTCGCGTTCGCTCTGCGTGAAGCCGGGATGCTCGACGTTCGTGGAGTCCGAAAGCAGCGCCAGCACGCCCTTGGTGCCGTAGTACGCAAAGCGGTTGATGTCAATCGGTTCGCCGTCGATCGGCGTCGAATCGATCTTGAAGTCGCCGGTGTGAATCACCGTGCCGACCGGCGTCCGGATCGCAAACGCCACCGCGCCGGCGATCGAATGTCCCGTCTTGATGAACTCGACCGCAAAGCAGCCGAGCCGGACGCTCTCCTTCGGCGCGACGTCGACGACCGTGACGTCGGTGATGTGATGCTCCTCCAGCTTGTGCCGGATGAGCGCGTTCGTAAAGCGCGTGCCGTAGATCGGGCAGCGGAACTTCTGCATCGCATAGGGGATCGCCCCGATGTGATCCTCGTGCCCGTGTGTGACGCACATGCCGCGGATCCGGTCCGCGTGCTGTTCGAGGTACGTCATGTCCGGAATGACCACGTCGATTCCGAGCATCGCCTCGTCCGGAAAGATCAGCCCGCAGTCGACGATGAGGATGTCCTCGCCGTACTCGATCACGGTCATGTTTTTGCCGATCTCCCCCACCCCGCCCAGCGGGATGATTTTCAGTTTATTTCGCATAGATTCCTTTCTCAATATGGGACCGTCTTTCGACCGTCCTAATCGACACTCCCGTAAAAGAACAGGTTGCCGCCGATGTTTCGATAGAATTTCCGTCCGCCGAAGCCCTTGCCGATGCGTTCCGCGCAGAAGAACAGGATGTTTTCCGGCAGATCGAGATTGCCGTAAACAAAGATGTCCCGCGCCGCCTCGATGATTGCTTCCGGCGGATCGAAGGTTTTGAAGCGCTTGTTGTGCACGACCGAGAACTGTCCCTTGCGGAAGGTTTCGGTCTCGATGTCCGTCACCTCGCCGCCGAACCGCTTTGCGACGCACCGGTTGTACAGCACGCACAGCACCGCGCGGTACGCGCGCTCGTTGCGCGGTCCCGCCTCGAAATACGCGACGCGCGCGGCAAGCACGAGGTCCGCTTCCGTCACCTCGAACGCCTGCGCATACCGCGAAAGCGGCCGCATGCCGTGATGCTTTTGTCGAAGTCCCGACGGCGCAAACGCCTCCTGCGCGTCGTCGGGCTCCTCTGCCGGTACCCAGTTCGGATCCGGCGGGATGATCACCGGCGGCGCGGCGGGCGTCGCTTCGGGGGTTGCGCTCGGCGCGACCGTCACCCAGTCCTCGGCGGGCGGCGGCGTTGCCGCGCCGGTCACGGTCAGCGAAAGCGGCAGAAAACAGAGGGACAGCCATACGGCGAGCAGGCGCTTCATCGTCCGTTCCTTTCCCGGACGGAAACGCTCCCGTCCGTTACAAGATGTACTTCGAAATGTTGTCCTCGCCCCACTCCGCGGACAGATGCGCATCGACGTAGGCGCCGTCCACAACGACGTCGATCATCGGATGCTGCCCGTTCGCGTTGAAGGAGATGTCGTTCAACAGATTCTCCATAACCGTATGCAGACGGCGTGCGCCGATATTCTCGTTTTGTTCATTTGCGCGGAACGCGAATTTTGCGATTTCGCGCAGCGCGTCCTCGGTAAAGCTGAGATTCACGTTGTCGGGCTTCAGAAGCGCGGCGTACTGCTTGGTCACCGCGTTCTCCGGCTGCGTGAGGATCGCGTAGAAATCGTCCTCGGTGAGGTCCTTGAGCGTCACGCGGATCGGGAAGCGTCCCTGCAGCTCCGGAATCAGATCGGTGACCTTCGCGACGTGGAACGCGCCCGCGCCGATGAACAGGATGAAGTCCGTCTTGACCGGTCCGTACTTGGTCGACACCGTGGTGCCCTCGACGATCGGCAGGATGTCGCGCTGCACGCCCTCGCGCGAGACGTCCGCGCCCATGTGGTTGCTGCTGCCCGCGATCTTGTCGATCTCGTCCAGAAAGATGATGCCGTTCTGCTCGGCGTTTTCGAGCGCCTCGCGGTTCACGTCGTCGGGATCGATGCGCTTTTCGGATTCCTGCTGCAGGATCACCTTGCGCGCATGCTCGACCGGCATCTTCTTGACCTTTTTCTTCTTCGGCAGGATGTCGCCGAGCATGTCGCCCATGCTGATCTCCATGCCGCCCGCGCCGAACATCATCGCGGTCGCGCTTTCCTCGACCTCGAGTTCGACGATCTCTTTCTCCAAAAGCCCGCGTCTCAGCCGGTCCAGCGTCTGTTCGCGCAGCGTTCTTCTTGCCGCCTGCTCCTCCTCGGTGGGCTTGGGCTCCTCGGGCTGCGGCTGTCCGCTGCCGAGCAAAAACTGCAGCGGGTTCACCTGACGCTGCTGCCGCTTCTGTCCCGGCATCAGAAGGTCGACGAGCCGCTGCTCGGTCGCCGCCTCCGCAGGCTCCCTGACGCGGTCCATGCGCTTCTGCTTGGTGAGGCGGATCGATTCCTCGACGAGGTCGCGGATCATGCTCTCGACGTCTCTGCCGACGTAGCCGACCTCGGTGTACTTCGACGCCTCGACCTTGATGAACGGCGCGTCGACGAGCTTGGCAAGCCGCCGCGCGATCTCGGTCTTGCCGACGCCGGTCGGTCCGAGCATGATGATGTTTTTGGGCGTGATCTCCTCGCGCAGCTCCGGCGAAAGGCAGCTGCGTCTGTAACGGTTTCTGAGCGCGATCGCAACCGCGCGCTTGGCTTCGTCCTGACCGATGATGTAGCGGTCCAAAGCACTGACGATCTCTCTGGGCGTCACGGACGGATCACCTCCACATGAATATTGCCGTTGGTAAAGATGCAGATCGAACCGGCGATGCGCAGCGCTTCGCGCGCAATCGCCTCCGCATCCATGTCGGTATGCTCCTTCAAAGCCTTTGCCGCCGCAAGCGCGTACAGCCCGCCCGAGCCGATCGCCGCCACGTTGTCGTCCGGCTCCACGACCTCGCCGGTGCCGGACAGCACCAGCAGATCGTCCTTGTCCGCCACGATCATCATCGCCTCAAGCTGCCGCATGACCTTGTCGCTGCGCCAGTCCTGCGTGAGCGCGATCGCCGCGCGCTTCAGCGCGCCGCCGTGCATCTCCAGCTTTGCCTCGAACCGGTCGCACAGCGTGAACGCGTCCGCGACCGAGCCCGCAAATCCCACGACCACGCGGTCGTGATACAGCCTTCTGACCTTCTTGGCGTGCGCCTTCATGATCGCCTGCTGTCCCATCGTGATCTGACCGTCGCCCGCGATCGCGGTGACGCCGTTGCGGCGAACCGCAACGATGGTCGTTCCTTTCATCTGTTCCATCGGATGCACCTCCTCATAAATCTCGTTCCGTCTTCCGCATCCGCACCCGTTCGAGCGCGCGTTCGGACAGCTTCTGTCCGCGTTCCTGTTTCGAACGCACGCGCTCTTTGAGCGGATCCATGATGCCGAAGGTGATGTTCATCGGCTGAAAATCGCCGCCGTTGTATTCGGCAACGTAGTGTCCGAGCGCGCCGATCGCGGTTTCGGACGTGAAATCGACCGTCGGTCTGCCGCTGCATTTTTCGTACAGCCCGATCGCAGCGCATAGACCGCTCGCCGCCGATTCGATGTAGCCCTCGACGCCGGTCATCTGCCCCGCAAAGCAGAACAGCGGATCGTCCTTCAGGGAAAAATCAAAGTTCAGAATCTTCGGGGATTCCAGAAACGTGTTGCGGTGCATGACGCCGTAGCGCGCGTACGCCGCGTGCCCGAGTCCCGGGATCATGCCGAACACGCGCTTCTGTTCGGAGAATTTCAGGTTCGTCTGGAACCCGACGATGTTATAGAGCGTGCCGTCGCTGTTGTCGCGCCGCAGCTGCACCACCGCAAACGGACGCGCGCCGTTGTACGTGAGCCCGACCGGCTTCAGCGGTCCGTAGGCAAGCGTCAGCTCGCCGCGCTTCGCCATGACCTCGACCGGCATGCAGCCCTCGAACACCCGCGGCGTTTCAAACGCGTGCAGCGGCGCGGTCTCCGCCGTGACCAGCGCGTGCCAAAAGGCGAAATACTCCTCGCGCGTCATCGGGCAGTTGAGATAATCGCTGCCGCGGTCGTAGCGCGAAGCGGCAAAGATGCGGTCGTGCTCGAGCGATTCATAGGTCACGATCGGCGCCGCCGCGTCGTAGAAATGCAGGCTTCTGCCGAACCGCCGTTCGATCGCCTCGCACAGCGCGTCGCTCGTCAGAGGACCGGTCGCCACGATTGCGGGACCTTCGGGAAGCGAAGTGAGCTCCCCGGAAACGACCGTCAGGTTCGGAAACGCCCTGAGCGCTTCGGTGATGTACGCGGAAAACCCTTCGCGATCCACCGCAAGCGCCCCGCCCGCCGGAACGCGCGTGGCGTCCGCCGCCTGCATGACGAGCGAACCGAGCGTGCGCATCTCCTCCTTGAGCAGCCCGACGGCGTTTTCGAGCCGGTCGGAGCGCAGCGAGTTCGAGCACACCAGCTCCGCAAACCCGTCGCCCTTGTGCGCGGGCGTGCGCTTATGCGGCTTCATCTCGTACAGCGTGACGCGAACGCCGCGCTTCAGCAGCTGATACGCCGCCTCCGCGCCCGCAAGCCCCGCGCCGACGACGGTGACATGCGGCTCACTCATCGGCTTTCCTGCTCTTCCGGAGGATCGTCTTGCACTCCGGATCCATGCACATGATGTAGGTGCCGTTGCTGCCGCGCTTCTGCACCATCACGCCGCCGCACTTCGGGCAGCGCGTCTTGACCGGCATATCCCAGCTCATGAAATCGCACTCCGGATAGCGCTCGCAGCCGAAGAACATGCGCTTTTTGCCGTGCTTTTTGATGATCGCCGCGCCGCACTTCGGGCAGGCGACGTCCTCGACCTTCTCGATGATCGACTTCGTGTTGCGGCAGGTCGGGAAGTTCGGGCAGGCGAGGAACTTGCCGAAGCGTCCGGTCTTGATGACCATCATCGCGCCGCACTTGTCGCACGGGACGTCGGAAACCTCGTCGGGAATCCTGATCTTTTCGGCGTTGACGCTCGCTTCCTCGACCGTCTTGATGAACGGATCGTAGAACTCGCCGACGACCGACTGCCAGCGCTCGGTGCCGTCCTCGACGGAGTCGAGCTCCTCCTCCATGTTCGCGGTGAACGCGATGTTCACGATGTCCGGAAAGCTCTGCTTCATCAGACCGGTGACGGCATAGCCGAGGTCGGTCGGCACGAGCGATTTCTTTTCGCGCATGATATAGCCGCGCTCCACGATCGTCGAGATCGTCGGCGCGTAGGTGGACGGACGGCCGATGCCCTTTTCCTCCAGTGTGCGCACGAGCGTCGCCTCGGTGTAGCGCGACGGCGCCTGCGTGAATTTCTGCTGCGGATCGAGCGCTTCGGAACGGAACTGCTCGCCCTCCGCGATCGGCGGAAGCTGCACGATCTCCTCGTCCTCCGCGTCCTTTCCCTCGGTGTACACCGCCGAGAAGCCCGCAAACTGCGTGTGTGAGCCGGTCGCCTTGAACTGCACGCCGTTCGCGTCGAACGTCACGGCGGTCTGCTCCAGAAGCTCGTCGCTCATCTGGCTTGCGAGGAAGCGTTCGTACACGAGCTTGTAAAGCTTGTACTGATCGCTCGAAAGATACTGCTTCAAGGTCTTCGGATCGTTGTTCACGTCGGTCGGACGGATCGCTTCGTGCGCGTCCTGCGCGTTGCGGCGTCCGCGGTAGACGTTCGGCGTACCCGGCACAAACGCCTCGCCGTACACTTCGCCGATGTACGCTCTCGCCGCCTTCTGCGCCTCGTCCGCGACGCGGACCGAGTCGGTACGGATATAGGTGATGAGGCCCGTCGCGCCCTTCTTGCCGATCTCCACGCCCTCATAGAGCTGCTGCGCGACCATCATGGTGCGCTTGGTCGTGAAGCTCAGCTTGCGCGAGGCGTCCTGCTGCATGCTCGACGTCGTGAACGGCGGCGCGGCATGCTTGCGCTTGTCGCTCTTTTTGACCTCGACCGCGGTGAACGCGGCGTCGCCGACGCGCCGGATGATCTCCTGCGTCTGCGCCTCGGTCTTCAGGTCGACCTTGCCGCCGTCGGTGCCGAAGAAGCGCACGTCGAAGGTCTTGCGCGCGTTGGCGCGCAGCTTTGCGGTCAGCATCCAGTACTCCTCGGGGACGAACGCGTTGATCTCGTCCTCGCGGTCGCACACGATGCGCGTCGCAACCGACTGCACGCGGCCCGCCGACAGACCTTTGCGGATCTTCGCCCAGAGGATCGGGCTGATCTTGTAGCCCACGATGCGGTCCAGCACGCGTCGCGCCTGCTGCGCGTCGACGAGGTCCATGTTGATCGCGCGCGGCTTTTTGAGCGCGTTTTTGATCGCCGCGGCGGTGATCTCGTTGAACTCGATGCGGCACTTGGAGCCGGTGTCCAGCTTCAGAATCTGCGCCAGATGCCACGAGATCGCTTCGCCCTCGCGGTCAGGGTCCGTCGCAAGAAGGATCCTGTCGGATTCCTTCGCTTCCTTCTTGATGCGCTCGAGCACCTCGCCGCGCCCGCGCAGGGTGATGTACTTCGGCTCGAACGCGTGATCGATGTCGACGCCGAGCTGCGATTTGGGCAGGTCGCGCACGTGTCCGTTGGACGCGACGACCTTGTATTTGCTCCCCAAAAATTTGCCGATGGTCTTTGCCTTTGCCGGCGACTCGACGATCACCAGCGTATGTTTCGTTTCCGCCATATCTTGCTCCTCTGCGTTATTGGTCGAATGTGACGACCGTATGGATGGTATCGAGCGCATAGATGCGCCCCGGAAGCTGCCGGATGACTTCTGTAAACAGCAGCCGCGTCAGCGCCGCGTTGAGCTCCTGCGCGGAGCACTCGATCGTGTCGAGCAGCTCGTCCGCGTCCTTTTCGCCCTGCAGCAGCGCCATGTAAATCTCCTGCCCGATTTCGCCGAGCGAGGTGAACGTCACCTTCTTTGCCGCGCCGTTCAGCACGTCGTCGCCCGCGTCGTCGGTAAACTCCGAAAGGATGTCCGCCGCGCAGGTCACGGGCTTCGCCTCGCCGCGCGCGATCATGCGGTTGGTGCCCGCGCTCATCGGATCGGTGATCCGCCCCGGCACCGCAAAGACCTCCCTGCCCTGCTCGCGGGCGCAGTCCGCCGTGATCGACGTGCCGCTGCGCTCCGCCGCCTCGATGACGACGACGCCGCGGGACATGCCGGACACGATGCGGTTCCTTGCCGGAAAGTTCGCCGCAAGCGGCGGCGTCTTGGGCAGCAGCTCGGTGACGATCGCGCCGCGTTCGATCACCTCGTCGAACAGGCGCTGATTCTCCTTCGGATAGACCTGATCGATGCCGCAGCCGAGCACCCCGATCACCGGACACGCCGTGCCGCCTGCTCTGAGCGCGCCCCTTGCCGCCGCGGTATCGATGCCCGCCGCAAGACCGGTGACGACCGTCGCCCCGCGCTCGGAAAGCTGTTCGCCCAGAAGTTCTGCGACGTCGTTCCCGTACGCGGTGCAGCTGCGCGAGCCGACCATCGCGATCGACAGCGGCAGTTCCTCCGGCAGCTTGCCCTTGACAAACAGCACCGACGGCGGATCGTAGATCTCACTTAGAAGCGCCGGATAGGCGTCGTCCTGCGCCGTCACGACCGTGACGCCGTTCTTTTGAAGCCACCCGCAGTAGCGGTCGAGAAACGACGGTTCCGCCGCGGTGCAGAGCCGCTCGCGCACCGTGTCGCGCACATCCGCAAGCTGCGAGAAGTCGCGGCGTCCGACCGCCTCGTACGCTTCTTCCAGCGCGTCGAAGCGCGAGAGGATCTCATAGAACAGCCGCGGATCGCGATTGGTCGCGTAGTTGAGCCACAGCCACAGCCGCGTCGTTTCGTCCATTGCGCATCCTCCCCGTCCGGAAAAAAGTCTTCGACGTCTATCATAACACGAACGTTTTGCGTTTTCAATCCTATTATTATATGCAATTGTGACAATTCCGCAACAAAAAACCGCACGGAACCTCCGTGCGGCGTCAAATTCTGTTGAATCGGAGTCAATCGAGCACGGTCATGCTGCGGTACTGGATCGCCTCGGCGTAGTGTTCCGGCAGGATCGTTTCGCTGTTTTCGAGGTCCGCGATCGTGCGGGCGACCTTCAGCACGCGCTGATAGGCGCGCGCGGACAGCTGCAGCTTTTGAAACGCGCTTTTCAGGAGCTGTTCGGATGCGCCGGTCGGATTGCAGTATCGGCGGATCAGCGGTCCGTTCATCTCGGCGTTGGTGCGGATGCCGTCGTTCTGAAAGCGCGCGCGCTGCCGTTCCCTTGCCGCCGTGACGCGCGCACGGATCGTTTCGGAGGGTTCCGCCGCGCGGCGGTCGCTGATCTCGCGATAGCCGACCTCGGTCATTTCGATGTGCAGATCGATGCGGTCCAACAGCGGTCCCGAGATGCGTCCGGCGTAGCGGCGGATCTGCGCTGTCGTACAGGTGCACGGTCTGGTGCGCGAACCGCGGTTGCCGCACGGGCACGGGTTCATCGCCGCGACCAACAGGAATCTTGCGGGATACGTCGCCGTCACGGCGGCGCGGCTGATCGTCACGAACCCGTCCTCCAGAGGCTGTCTCAGCGCTTCGAGCACGTCGCGCTGAAACTCCGGCAACTCGTCCAGAAACAGCACGCCGTTGTGCGCCAGACTGATTTCGCCCGGGACGGCGCGCGCACCGCCGCCGATCAAAGACGCCGCGCTTGCGCCGTGGTGCGGCGCGCGGAACGGACGCTCGGTGATCAGCCCCTCCGTCCCCTTCATCGCGCCGGTGACCGAATGGATCTTGGTGGTTTCGAGCGCTTCCTCGAACGTCATGTCCGGCAGAATCGACGGGATTGCGCGGGCGAGCATCGTCTTGCCGCTGCCCGGCGTGCCGCACAGCAGGATGTTGTGGTTGCCCGCGACGGCGATCTCCGCCGCGCGCTTCGCCGCGCCCTGCCCGCGGATCTCGGAAAAATCGATCGCCGCTTTGTGCGTGCCTCCTGTGAACGCGTGCGGCTCGACCGCAGGAATCGCGATTTCGCCGCGCAGATGCGCGACCAGCGCCTGAAGCGTTTCGACCGGAAACACCCTTGCGCCGCGGATGTACGCCGCCTCCGCCGCGTTGTCCGCCGGTACGAAGAACACGGAATAGCCCTTGTCGTACGCGTCGATCAGCATCGGCAGGATGCCGGCGATCGGACGCACCGCACCGGAAAGTGCAAGCTCGCCGAGCACGATCGCACCCTTCGGCACGGGCTTCAGCGCGCCGCTTGCGACGAGGATCGACAGCGCGATCGGCAGGTCGTAGACCGAGCCTTCCTTTTTGAGGTCGGCGGGCGCCAGATTGACCGTGATGCGCGCGGTGGGAAACGCAAAGCCGGAATGCCGGATCGCCGCCTGCACGCGCTCGCGCGATTCCTTGACCGCGGCGTCGGGCAGACCGACCGTTTCATAGCACGGCAGCCCCGCGGCGATGTCCGTTTCGACCGTCACGGGATAGCCGTTCAGCGCGATGAGACCGTAGCTTTCCACCTTCGCAAGCATCGTTCATTCCTCCGTCGGTTCGGGTTCCTTTTTGCGGAACACAAAGAGCTTGTTGCCGATAAAGTTGACGAGCAGCGCAATGCCGGACGCAAGCAGCAGGCAGAAGCGCTCGCCGTTGAGCAGTTTTGTGAAGAAGTTCTCGCCCGCAAAGCCCGTCCACCACGCGTCGAGGTGCAGCAAATCGCGCAGCACCCACTGCAGCAGCAGCGAGAGCCCGAGCGTGACGAGGTTGACGGCGATGAACGTGACGATCTCACGCGCGTCGCGGCGGCGCTCCTCACGGAACGTCCAGCGCGAATTCCAGAAATAGCTGTTGGCGATGCCGCAGGCGTAGCCGACGATCTTGGCAAGGTAGAAGATGCCGAACGCCGCGTTCAGCACGAACGACACCAGCAGGTCGATCAGCGTGTTCGACACGCCGATCAGCCCGAATTTCAACAGCTGAATGAAGCTCTTTTTGCCCTCAGACGCCGACATAGTACACCTTTCCGAAAACGGCAAGCACGTTTTCTATGAACTTCGCGTATCCGTACGGCACGGGCAGTCCCGAAATCGCCGGATACATCAGCAAAAATTCGACCGCCGCAACCGCAAGCCAGATCCACTTGAGACAGGTAAGGCGCGGATACTTTTTCTCCGCATAAAGCAGGAGCAGCAGCGTCATCAGCATGACGAACGGCAGCGTCGAGAAGTAGTGATACAGGAACACGCACCGCGTGACCAGCGCCCACGGCAGCAGCCCCGCGAGGATGCCGACGAGCACAAATGCGAACGCGCGATCCTTTCTGCAGTCGGGATTTCTGAACCACTCGACGAGCGCAAACACCGTGCCGAACGCGGACACGTACCACACCGCCGGATTGCCGGTGCTTGAAATGTTCGAAAGCAGCTTGATTTCGCCGATTTCGGGATAGCCCGCGTAGAACCAGACGGACTTCTGCGCGAGCGGCCACTGGTACCACATCGACTGGCACTGGTGCGTGGCGTCGAGCTTGCTGTGATAGTTGTACATGCTGACCTGCTCATCCCACAGGACCTTGATGCGATCGGCAAACGTCTCGCAGTTCTTCGAGATATAGTAGCAATAGTTGGTGGCGTAATAGAGCGCCGCCGGAATCAGGATGAAGAACAGACAGCACCAGACCGGCGTCATCAGCAGATCGTTGAGCGACAGATCGACGTCGTCCCGCTTTTTCATCGCAAGGCGGAACACGACCGCGGACGCAATCGCAACCGCGACCGACGCCGCAAACAGCCACAAAAGCCCCTTCGTTCCGAGCCGCAGAAGCCAGGAGATCCCCGACCACTCGCCGTTGCCGAGCCGGTATTCGACAACGGCATAGACCGCGCAGCCGAGCGCGGTCAGCACCGGCGCATACGCAAGCACGTTGACCGGCAGCTTTTTGCGCTCCGCCTTCGGCGTGTCGTGCCGCTTCTTCAGGATGCGGACGAGGTTATAGAAGAAATCGCCGAAATACAGCACGGCAAGCCCCGCGCCGGAATAGAAGCAGGTCCATTTCGACGACGCGCCGAGTCCGAACGCGACGCCCGACAGCCCGAGCGCTGTGAGCTTTTTCCAAAACGGACGCGCTTCGAAGTCCTCCGCGATGTAATCGAACATGAAGAGGAACATCAACAGCGTGAAGAACAGCGCGTACACGTCGATCGTCGCGATGCGCGTCTGCGCAAAGTGCATGCAGTCGACCGCCATGAGTCCCGTCGCGACGAACGCGAAGTCCGTGCGCCGGAAGATGCGCTTAGAAAGCACATACAGCACGACGAGGATGAACACGCCGAACAGGGTGCCCGAGAAGCGCCAGCCGAACGGCGTCATGCCGAAGATGCGGATGCCGACCGCGATCAGCAGCTTGCCGAGGGACGGATGCGTCCACTCGTAGATCGAATAGCCGTTGTCCGCGGCGTACGCGCGGCCGTATCGGAGCGCGAGATTGTCGTTCTGCACCATCTCGTAGGCGGTGCGCGCGTGATAGATCTCGTCGAAGTACATGTTGTTGAGGTACGACGGATACTGCGGGACCTTGTTCTGCTCGTCGGTGAGCTTCTCGGCGCCGTCCTGCGGATCGTAGACCGAGATATTCAGCTGTTCGTCGCCGCAGAACGCCGCAAGCTCGCAGATCTCGACGCTGCCGCTTTCGACGTACAGCACGAGATAGCGCGTCGTCGTGTCGAACGCCTGCGTCTTCCACTTGAACATTTCGCCGTTGTCCTGATCGTACGTCGCGACCGGCTCGCTCACGCCCGGACGGAAGAAATCGTCGATGAAGCCCGTGTCGTCGTACAGCCCGATCTCGCCGTCGGCGATCGCGCCGTAAAAGCGCAGCTCGGTGACGTCCGTTTCTTCGCCGAAATCGACGATCACGGTCGTGCCCGCGTCGGCCTTCCAGACCGTCTCGGGGGATCGCAGCGAACCGAGGTTCAAAAACGCGACGAGCGCATAGACCGCGCAGAGCGCAAGCAGCAGGAGCCGGTCGCGCTTCGTCATGCGGCGGCCGTCCTCTAAGGATATTTCGTTCCGGAACCGTTTCCAATCCATGCCGCTCACCTCCGTTCCGCCTTTGCGCGTTTGCCGCGCGGCTTCTCCCCCGTGCCCGCGGGATCGGAAGGATCGAACGCGCGCGCCTTCAGAAACGCCGTCGCCGTAAAGTACAGCACCGTGCCGACCTCCAGAAGCGAGATCAGCGCGATCAGTTTGTTGTGCAGCACGCCGCCGCGGACGAGATCGATCGCGCCGTCGGAGACGACGTACATCGCAACCATCTCGTTCATAAAGGTCGTGACCGTCAGCATGCAGAGCGCCGCCAGCTTATGCGGATCGCGATCGTACGCGTAGGCGAACGCAAGCAGGAACAGCGCCGGGAAGATATAGCGCTCGTGCATATAGTGCCCGAACGTGAACACCCAGATGCAGAACGCCGCCGCAAGCAGGAAGATCAGCCCGCGGTTGGTGTAGAGCGAGTACTTTGCCGCGCGGTGCTTCTTCCAATAGAACAGGAACAGCAGCACAACGAGCAAGCCGGACGCGATAATGCCGATGACGCCGAGCCGCTTATAGGTCAGCGCCGCGCCGCACAGGCGGAATCCCGCGCCGAGCAGGAGCACGGCGGTAAACACGCAGGCCGCGGTGAACAGCGTGACCGCGCCGACGACCGTCGGCGTGCCCGCCTCGAGCCATTGCGAAAGCGTGCGCTGTCCGCGCTCGCGGTTCATCAGATACCAGAGATACAGCACGGCAAACACGCCGTACAGCGGCATCTGCGTGACGATCTCCGCGATGTCGCGCATCGCGCCGCCCGTTTCGCTCGCCTGTTTGAGCAAAAAGTGCAGCAGCGCGAGCACGCCGCAGATGAGCGCCGCATAGAGAAGCTCGCTCCACGCCGTATTGCGTTCGCCGTCCCTGCGGGTGCGCATCGCGTTCCACGCGCGTATGACGAGCGTCGGGAACAGGATGATCGGGGCGACCTTCGAGAACAGCTCGTTGCAGCGCAGCAGCATGCCGCCGACGCTCAGTCCGTTGAACACCTCGACGCCCGCCTTAGTCCAGTTCGCGCCGAACAGGGTGAACAGATTGTACGCCTCGACCGAGGCGTAATCATAGCCGCCGGACGCGCTCATAAAGCGCTCGACCATCCATGTGAGCGGCATATCCGCGCCGCGGAACAGCACCGAACCGAGCAGCAGCACGACAAGCGCACCGATCACCGCCGCAGCCGACCACAGCACGTGCAGCACGAACTTCTTCGTGCCGAACTGGTCGACGCCGGTCATGACGTACAGCAGCGCGAGCACCGGTCCGAAGATCAGCGCCTGCCACTTCATCAGGATCGCGACGCCGTACAGCAGCCCCGCGCACAGCCTGAGCCACGGCTTTTCGCGGCTGTCGTTGAGCAGAAGGAACGTGCCCAAAAGCAGCACGGTCAGGATCGAATCGATCTGTCCCCACGCGCCGGACAGGAACACCGCCGCCGGATTCAGAACGATCAGCCCCGCAAGCAGCAGCGCAAGACGGTCGCCGCACCCGAACCGCTTCGACGCTTTCAAAAGCAGCAGACCGGAAAGCACGTCCGCGGCGAACGCGGGCAGCATATAGACAAACAGCCGCAGCGATTCGGGACCGTCGGAGAATACGGAAGCGATGCGCCAGAGCCCCGCGCACACGAGCATGTAGCCCGGCGGATAGTCGCACCAGTTGTCGACGTAGAACGCGTGCGTGCCCTGCGTCGCGACCTTCGCGCCCCAGCCCTGCCAGCAGGCGATGTCCGTGGAGTGTCCCTTGAACTTTGCGCACAGCAGAAACCGCACGAGCGCGCCGATCAGCACCATCAGCCAGAAGACGCGCATGCGCGTCCCGACCGGCTCCGGCGAAAGCGACAGCGTCTTTGCGCGCGGATACAGCCCGAACAGCAGGGCGATCGCCGCGATCGCGCCCGCCCAGAAGATCACCGTAAAGACGTTTTCGTAGTCCTCCTGTGTGCGTTCGCCCTTCGTCTCGCTCTGCGACGAGGGCATCAGGTTCTGGAACGGCACCGGCGCGTTGTCCGACGCTTCGAGCGATACGGAACGGAACCACACGGCGCCGTCCGACACCGCGGAATACCCGCCGAGCCGCAGCGCGAGCACGATGCGGTCCTGCTCCTTTGCGGTGCGGAACGCGAGCGTCAAGGTCGTCCAGTCGGTCGTGCCGTAGATGCTTTCGGAATAGATGTAGCTGCCGTCGAGCGAGTAGTTGTCGATCGAGAGCGTGGCGCCCTGTCCCTGTCCGACGTCAAGCGTTTTGACCTCGGCGGTGAAGACGTAGCGCGTTTCGGGCTCGACGTCGACCGTTCGGATCAGGCGGCAGTCGTCCGCCGTATCGACGGACATGCCGAACACGCCGTCTTCGAGCGTGGTCTCATACCGGCCCTCGTAGGATTCGACCGTCCAGCCGCGCGGCAGACCGTCCTCGCCTTCGGAAAAATCGAAGGTCGTCGCCGCCTGCGGCGAGCCGTGCGCGGTCCCGGCGCACGCAAAAAGTCCGGCGAGCAGCAAGCCCGTCAGCAGCAGAATTCCGATCCGTTTGAACCTCCGCAAGGCAGTATCCTCCGATGATTTTCGTAAAATTCAGTATATCACAGTCCCGGAAAGCAGGCAAGCTTAAAACGCGTTTTCGACGCGATTCACCGTCATCGACGGCAGCAGCACCTCGATCACGTCGAACCGCGCGCTGCGTCCGAACGCGCCGTGCTCCGAAAGCCACTGTTCGGCGGCGAGCCGCAGAAACCGCTGTTTGCTTGCGTTGACCGCCTCCATCGGGCGTCCCATGCCGCCCTCCGCGCGCGTTTTGACCTCGACGAAGAGGATCGTGCCCGTCGCCTTCTCCTCGGCGATCAGATCGATCTCATGGCGTCCCGCGCGATAATTGCGCGCAAGAATCCGGCAGCCGTGCCGTTTCAGATACCGGCCGGCTGCGCGCTCGCCCCTCTTCCCCGTTTCCAGTGTGCTCATAAAAGATGTTTGAGAAACGACCGGCGGTGCAGCGGACACGGTCCGTATTCTTTGATCGCGTCCATGTGCTGTTTGGTGCCGTAGCCCTTGTTCTGCGCAAAGCCGTACATCGGGTAGATCGCGTCCTGCTCGCGCATGTAGCGGTCACGCTCGACCTTCGCGACGATCGACGCCGCCGCGATCGAATAGCTCAGCGCGTCGCCGTGGATCAAGATATGCTGCCGCGCCGGAATCGCAAGACCGGTCAGCGCGTCGATCATCACGTCGGTGACCGGCGTTTTCATCTTCGAAAATGCGGTGTTGAACGCAAGGCGCGTCGCCTCCAAAATGTTGATTTCGTCGATCACGGTCTGGTCCACCCACGCGGTCTGCACCTCGACGCAGACGGACAGAATGCGGTCGTACAGCGCTTCGCGACGCGCCTCGGTGACCTTTTTCGAGTCGTTGACGTACTCCAAAAGCGGCTCCGGCGGCATCACCGCGCAGGCGACGACCACGGGACCGGCCAAAGGTCCTCTGCCGACCTCGTCCATGCCCGCCAAGATGACGCCGTCCTGCGTCCAGAACGCGCGGTCGCGCTCGGACAGCGCCAAAAGGCGCTCCCGTTCATTGCGCTTCGGCATTTGCTTCCTCCTTCGGCGGCTGTTCCAGTGTGACGCGCGCGATCTTGCCCGCGCGGAATTCGTCCAGCACGATCCGCGCCGCACGCTCCGCGTCGATCTCGCCGCCTTTGACGATGAATCCGCGGCTTCTTGCGACCGCCTCCAGCAGCGCGCCGTCGGGCGTGTCCGCGGTCAGTTTCTTGTATCGCGCAAAGAGCGCGTCCGGCGCAAGGATGCGCAGCGTATGCAGCAGGCGTCCGGCCAGCGTTTCGAGATCGAGGATCTCGTCGTTGATCGAGCCGAGAAACGCCAGATGCTCGGCAAGCGTGTCGTCGCCGAGCTTGGGCCACAGCAGCCCCGGCGAATCGAGCAGTTCGAGATGCGGCGTGATCTTCACCCACTGCTTGCCCTTGGTGACGCCCGGTTTGTCGCCGGTCTGCGTGCGCTTTTCGCCCGCGATGCGGTTGATCAGCGTCGATTTGCCGACGTTCGGGATGCCCGCGACGAGCACGCGCACGGTCTTTTTGACGCCCTTTTCCTCGAGCTTTTTGACCTGCTCCGCGCTCGCGCGCTCGATGAGCCGCACCGTCTGCGCCCTGGCGTTCGCGCCGGTCGAGACGATCTCCGCCGCCTCGATGCCCTGCTGCCGGTAATACGCGATCCAGCGCTTGTTGGATGCGGGATCGGCGAGATCGCTCTTGTTCATCAGCAGCACGCGCGCCTTATGACGGAACAGCGCGTCGAAATCCGGATTGCGGGACGCCTCCGGCGCGCGGGCGTCGACGAGTTCGATCACGACGTCGATCAGTTTCAGATTGTCCTCCAGCATCCTTTTGGCTTTCGCCATATGTCCCGGATACCAATTGATCTGTTCCATGGATCCCTCTTTTCCAAAATCGGATGAAAAACCGTGTCATACGGAACCGAAACCGAAGAATCTCCGAACACGGCTTTATTCCGTTCCGGGACTCTTCGGCTGCGTCTTTCTCTGACACGGTCGCAGTTGCCTTTACAGCCGGATGATCGGCTGTCTGTCCTTTTTCTCCTTCTTCGGTTCGACCGCAAGGTCGCCGAGCAGCTGATGCTCGCTGCGGATCTCAAAGTGGATGATGACCGCCATGATCACGCGCAGCAGAACGATCGCGCCGAGGATCAGAAGCTCCTGCCATTCGCGGACGATGACCGTACGCAGAACCTCGCCGCCCATCTTGAACGTCAGCGCGATCGCGATGCCTTCCGCCGCGATCAGCCTTGCGTTCTCCTTTTTGCGGATCCATGCGATCGCGCCGCGAACCGCCGTCAGCACGATGATGACGACGCCGATGACCTCGCACAGCAGGACCGCCCATTCGACGACCTGCTCGAAGTATCTTTCAACGACCACAAAAACTTCTTCCATTCGGATGCCCTCCCGTACTTATTCGGACTTTTCCGGCGTCCGAAGCTCCGGTCCCGGATCGCCGAGATTGAAGTGCTTGCGGCACAGCCCGATGTATTTGTCGTTCGCGCCGAGCACGACCTGTTCGCCGACCTTGGTGATGCCGCCCTTGCCGTCGAGACGCGCGTTGTTCGTCGCCTTGCGTCCGCACCAGCAGATCGTCTTGACCTCCTCGATCGCGTCCGCGCGCGCCAGAAGCCAGTGGCTGCCCTCGAAGAAATTGCCCTGAAAATCGGTGCGCAGGCCGTAGCAGATGACCGGAACGTTGTAGTCGTCGACGATCTTGACCAGCAGCTCCACCTGATCCTTGGTGAGGAACTGCGCCTCGTCGACGATCAGACAGTCGTAAAAGCCCGCCTTGACCTTGTTCATGTCGAGCTCCTCCATCGAGATGCAGGTATCCTCGAGCCCGCAGCGCGACCAGATGCGGCGGCTGCCGTTGCGCGTGTCCAGAGACGGCTTGATGAGGATCGCGTTCTTGCCGCGCTCCCAGTAATTGTACTTGACCATGATCGCGTTCGCGGTCTTGCTGGATCCCATCGCGCCGTAGCGGAAATACAGTTTTGCCATGTCGTACTCTCCTGCCGTGTTCCTTTGTTTATCATTATAACGAAACAATCCGCGCTTGTCAAAAAAAACCGCAAATTCGTAAAAAACGGGATTGACGAAAGCAAAAAACCCGAGTATAATAGCAAAAGCGTCGAAAGACAAGTTGTTGCTCAAGAGGGGAGGGAAAAAAATGGAAATCAGAGTCGGTGAAAACGAATCCCTGGAAAGCGCTCTCAAGAGATGGAAGAGAAAGTGCGCTCGCAGCGGCGTCCTCGCAGAGGTCCGCAGACGTGAGCATTACGAAAAGCCCAGCGTAAAGCGCAAGAAGAAGGCAGAAGCCGCCAGAAAGCGCAAGTATTGATTTGAAGCAACATAAAAGAGAACCGGAATCCGGTTCTCTTTTTTTCGTACAGAAAGGGCGGGGCAACTGCTGCCCCGCCCCCGTGTTCTCTGGATTATTCGGGACTTACTACTTCGAATTCCTTGATGAGTCCGACCACGTAGCGCAGGATCGCGACCGCGTCCGCCGCGTTCGGCAAACCGTCGAAGTCCGCAGCAACGTCGCCGTTTCTCATGCCTTCCGGCGTCAGCGCGGAGAGACCGACCAACGCGCGCAGAATCAATGCTGCGTCCGCAGAAGTGATCCTGCCGTCGCCGTTGGCGTCGCCGTAAAGGAGGTTGAACTTCACGATGTCCGCACGGTCACGCGTACGGATACGCGGACCGATCTGATCGGAGTTCTCATAGCTGTTCTGGCCGATGGATGCGATGCCGCATGCGCTGAGCAGCACGCCTTCCTTGACCCAGCTGAGGTCATGGTAGCCCTGCTCGTCCTTCTCGCACTCGTCGCCGCAGTTGATGTAACCGTCGAGGAAGATGACGACCTCACCGGATCCGTCGTCCACATGGATCGCGCCGAGCACGCCGTTCGCATCGTATTCGACCTTAGTGACGGTGCCCACAAAACCGACAAGATTGCCGACCTTCTCCGGGCTCGCCGCCACAGCAGTGGAGACCACCTCGGGAATGACATACTGTTCGATATTCTCCGCACAGATTTCGTCGATCACGAGGTTCAGGTTGCCGTCGTCGATCACGTACGTTTCGATCGTCTGCTTGTTCGCCATTTCGATCGCTACTTCGAGCAGTCTTGCGCGCGTTGCGTAGCCCTTCGTGGTAACGCCGTCCGCCGTATATTCGACGTCGCGCAGCGTGATGTCCTGGATGTCTCCGCCGTAGTCGTTGCCGCAGTTCAGCTCGATCTCGCCCATGTACTCGCTCGTCATACCGGAGATGCG
>JAEEGF011712328.1_pt1 | contig 20445 bp, 18 predicted proteins | sample 9134171 | NCBI WGS metagenome assembly JAEEGF01 (sample SAMN16246542, study PRJNA631951) | gut metagenome | biome: gut microbiome; feature: rumen; material: AP-attached | host: Bos | place: Iran: Karaj | collected 2018-10
CTTCCGGCTTGAAATCAGTAGGTCTTTTGCCGAGACAGGTACTTAACATAGTCTTGTCAATGTCCGTCTCAAGAGCCACATGATTTCCGAAATCTCTGCTCTTGTCATCCTTGTATTTCACATAATGACTGCGACTGTATATATAAGGATGGCAAATGGTATCCATAGAATAATGGCCTATAAATCCCAGAATATAGGCATCAACTTTCTCGCGGATCTCAATATTTTTGATCTCGTTTCGAGCATCTATTAGATTTTCGAAATAATCTAAAGTGTTGGTGTCATGCATTACATTTCCGATATTTCTCTTAGCAAAATATGCTGGTAAATAATAGAAGAAAACATCGGGACCTTGTAATCCGAGATTAAAACATTTCTCATGGTTTTTAATAACGCGTAAAATGTGCTTGTCATCAATTTCGTCTTTTATATTTTCACCAAACAGGTAGTGTGTTGTAAATCCAGGCATAATAAATCCCCCCTTTGGAAATATATTATTAATTTGTTATCCCCTATATACAAAATATAACACAACCCCCTGATTTTTGACACTATTTATAAATTTCTACGTGGAAAATGGTTAAATTTTCAGTTGATAAAATCTCTAAAAAATCATAAACTATAGTGGAATTAGTTTTAAATTAATAAGGAGGGTATTATGAAAAAGAAACTAATAGCTATTTTAATGGCTACTGCAATGGTAGCAACAATTTTTGCTGGTTGTTCAAAGAGCGACTCAGACAAAGCTTCATCTGGTGAAGATACAGAATACAGTGTAGCAATGATTACTGACTCAGGAGATATTACTGACCAGTCATTTAACCAGTCTACATACGAAGCTTCTAAGGAATTCTGTGAGGCTAATGGTCTTAAGTTCCAGTACTTCAAGCCAAGCGAGGATACAACATCTGCACGTGATGCATCTGTTGAAGAAGCTATTGATAATGGATTCAATGTAATTGTTATGCCAGGATACTTATTTGCAGGTACAATCGTAGACCTTGCAGAGACATATTCAGACGTTAAGTTCATCGCACTTGACTGCTCAAAGGGTGACCTTCTTGAGGCTGCTTTGGGAGACAAGTATGATTACACACCAGACAACTGGAATCTCGAAGAAAGTGGTGTATACATGGACAATGTATACTGTGTAACATACCAGGAAGAGCTTTCTGGATACTTAGCAGGTTACGCTGCTGTTAAGCTTGGATATACTAAGCTTGGTTTCATGGGTGGAATGTCAGTTCCAGCTGTTGAGAGATATGGTTATGGTTTCCTTCAGGGTGCTGATGCTGCAGCTGCTGAGACAGGTGCTGCTGTAGATGTACAGTACGCATACGGCGGAACATTTGGTGCTGGTAACCAGCAGGTTATCTCAGCTTGCGACACAATGTACGCAGGTGGCACAGAAGTTATCTTCGCTTGTGGTGGTTCAATCTTCAAGGATGTATGCGAGTCAGCAAAGAACAACGGCAAGAAGGTAATCGGTGTTGATAGTGATCAGGGTCCTGTAATCGATGCTGAGTATGGAGAAGGTATGACAGTTACTTCTGCTATGAAGGGTCTTGCTCCTACAGTAAAGGATACATTAGATGACTGCATCAACAATGGTAACTGGGCTAAGTACCTTGGCAAGATTGATTGCCTCGGAATGGTATCTGGTGATGATCCAGCTGCTAACTATGTACAGCTTGGTGAGTCTACTCAGTTCGCTGATGGATTTACAGAGGATGACTACAAGGCACTTGTTGCTTCAATGTTCAAGGGAGAAGTAAAGGTTTCTAACGACATTACAGCAATGCCAAAGACAGACAATATCACTGTAAAGGATCTCGGAACAATTATTACAACAGACTAATTTCAGTTTTGAAATAATTATTTCGACAGTAATGATATAAGTTGATTTAAAAGAGAGTGAATCTGCAAGGATTTGCTCTCTTTTTTGCGTGGTAAATAGTGTGGAATCATGATATAATTATTTAAATTATGGCTAAGAGAGGAGTAACGAAGTGGAACAAGAATACGTAATAGAAATGCTTAATATTACAAAAAGGTTCCCAGGGATAGTTGCCAATGACAATATTTCTCTTCAATTGAAGAAGGGAGAAATCCACGCATTGTTAGGGGAGAATGGTGCTGGAAAGTCTACTTTGATGAGTGTGTTATTTGGTTTGTATCCACCAGAGGAAGGCGTAATAAAGAAAGATGGTAAAGAGGTTAAAATCAACAATCCTAATGATGCTAATGATTTAGGAATTGGAATGGTGCACCAGCATTTTAAATTGGTTGAGTGCTTTACTGTCTTGGAAAATATTATTCTGGGTGTAGAAACTACTAAGGGTGGCATTTTACAGAAGGATGATGCCCGCAAGAAGGTTATGGAATTGTCGGATAAGTATGGTTTGGCTATTGATCCAGATGCACTTATTTCAGACATCACTGTAGGTATGCAGCAGCGTACAGAAATTCTCAAGATGCTTTATCGAGACAACGAGATTTTGATTTTTGATGAGCCTACAGCTGTACTTACACCACAGGAAATCAAAGAGTTAATGCAGATTATGAAGAATCTCGCAGCAGAGGGCAAGAGTATTCTCTTTATCTCTCACAAGCTTGCAGAGATTATGGAAGTTGCAGACAGATGTAGTGTACTTCGCAAGGGTAAATACATCGGTACAGTCAACACTTCTGAGACAACAATGGAGAAGCTGTCAGCCATGATGGTTGGTCGTGATGTAAACTTCCATGTTGAGAAGGCTCCAGCAAAACCAGGGGATGTGGTTTTGGCTGTGGAAAATATGTCTGTTGCTTCTAAGTCCCACAAGAAGAATGCTGTTAACAATGTATCTCTGAATGTGCATGCAGGTGAGATTGTATGTATTGCCGGTATCGATGGTAATGGACAGTCTGAGTTTGTATATGGACTTACAGGATTGGAGCCACTTGCATCAGGCAAGCTGGTATTAAATGGCAAAGATATAACACATGATTCTATTCGTAAGAGAAATGTGGAAGGTATTGGTCATATTCCAGAAGATAGACATAAGCATGGTCTGGTATTAGATTATTCTCTTGAGGACAATCTTATCTTACAGAACTACTTTGAGGAGAGGTTTGTAAATAAGTTCGGATTCTTGAAGAGAAAGAATATCCGTGATTATGCCAACAAGTTAATAGAGGGTTATGATGTTCGTTCGGGACAGGGCCCAATTACCCGTGTAGGCAGTATGTCAGGTGGAAATCAGCAGAAGGCAATTATTGCCAGAGAGATTGAGAGAGATCCTTCTCTTCTTATTGCTGTTCAGCCAACAAGAGGTTTGGATGTAGGTGCTATTGAGTTCGTACATAAGCAGCTTGTGGCAGAAAGAGACGCTGGCAAGGGCGTACTCCTTGTTTCTCTTGAATTAGATGAAGTATTAGACGTATCAGATAGAATATTGGTGATGTATGAAGGTGAAATCGTAGGTGAGTTCGATCCAAAGACAGTCACTGAAGACGAATTAGGACTTTATATGTCCGGAGCAAAGAGAGATGAGGTGACTGTGAAATGAAAAAGATTTTAAAGAATGATGGATTCCAGTCATTTGTTGCATCTATTATTTGCATCTTGATTGGATTGTTGGTAGGTTTTATTGCCCTGCTTATTATTGAGCCATCTGGAGCGGTTGATGGTATGCTTGCTATCATCAAGAACTTTATGGGCTATAGTTCAGATGTGGCCAGAACTAAATATTTTGCCAATACATTGGTATATACAGCGCCACTTCTTATGTGTTCACTTTCAATACTATTTTCTTATAAAGTAGGAATGTTTAATATCGGTGCAGCTGGTCAGTATGTTGTTGGCGTGGCAGCAGCTATCTATGCAGCATTGATTCTGCATTGGAGCTGGTTCCCATGCATGGTTCTCGCAGCTTTGGCTGGAGTGGTATGGGCTGTGATTGTAGGTATATTGAAAGCTTACTGCAATGTTAACGAGGTTATCTCAGGTATTATGTTGAACTGGATTGGTTTATATATTACCAATATCGTACTTGGTGCTGCCAAGATGCCTAGTTCACCATATACTTATTCACTTGCGAAATATGCAGATACTGCAGTTATTCCAAGTATTGGATTAGACAAGATATTCAAATCCCCTTATGCAGGTCTTGCACTTCCATTGGCTATTTTATTTGCCATTGTAATTTGGGTGATTTTGGACAAGACTAAATTAGGTTATGAGTTGAAAGCTACAGGTTGTAACAAGAACGCTGCCAAGTACGCTGGTATGGCTGAGAAGAAGAACATCGTACTTACTCTTGCCATCAGTGGTGGACTTGCTGGTTTAGGTGGAGCATTCCTCTATCTTACAGATATTACACAGTGGTTCTTGGGAGCCAACTCGGTTCCAGACATGGGATTCAACGGAATCGCAGCAGCATTCCTTGGAGGATTGAATCCAATTGGAACAATATTTGCTTCATATTTCTTAGAGCATATTATGCAGGGCGGAAGTCATTTGGATCTTACAACTTACTGCCCAGAGGTGTCTGATATGATTTCAGCTATTATTATCTACCTCTGTGGATTCGTAGGATTTATGAAATATGTAATGAACAAACGCCGTGATACTAAGAAAGGGGGCGAAGAGTAATGACTATATTAATACAATATACATTAGTATATGCCAGCATCTTGTCCCTGGTTGCTCTCGGTGGTTGCTTCTCAGAGCATTCCGGAGTAATCAACTTAGGACTTGAGGGAACAATGGTAATTGGAGCTCTGGGTGGAGCTCTTACAATGAATGCAATAGAAGGAAGTTTGCCTGGATTGATGGTAGTGCTTATTGCTCTTATAAGTGCAGCGGTATCAGGTTTGGTTTATACAATGCTTCTTGCAGTTGCAGCGATTCATTTCAACGCAGATCAGACTCTTGTAGGTACAGCCATGAATATGCTTGGTGTAGCTTTCGCTACTGTAGTAGTAAAGGCTATCAACCTCTCACATGATTCAAGCAATGTATCTGCAGCTGTAAAATATAGAACTGCACAGTCATATTTTGTAATCAAGATTGGCTCAATGAGACTTAGCTGGTTTATGATTATTGCATTTGCAGCAGTTATTATTTCATTTGTTGTATTATACAAGACTAAGTTCGGTCTTAGACTTATGGCTTGTGGTGAGCATCCACAGGCTGCTGATTCAGTAGGTATCAATGTATATAAGATGCGCTGGGCTGGAGTGCTTATCTCAGGTGTCCTTGGCGGTCTTGGGGGATTGACTTATATCGCAATCAACAATGGTGAGTGTGAATTTAATACAGGTGTATGTGGATATGGTTTCTTGGCATTGGCCGTTATGATTTTCGGTAAATGGAAACCTCAGAACATTTTCCTTGCATCATTGTTGTTTGGATTCTTTAGAGCATTATCAAGTGTATATATGGGAATCGGCTGGTTAAATAATATGCATATTCCAAATGCTGTATATATCATGCTTCCATATATTATTTCACTTATTGTACTTGCTCTTACATCGAAAAATTCTGCAGCTCCAAAGGCGGAAGGTATTCCGTACGATAAGGGCGCTAGATAAAGAGGATATATACAATGGAACCAATTATTATAGGTATTGCCGGAGGAACAGGCTCCGGCAAGTCTACCTTTACCAACAAGATCAAAGAGGCTTTTGCAGAGGACACTACTGTTATTTATTATGATAATTATTACAAGGCTCAGGATGAACTTCCATTTGAGGAGAGAAAGTTACAGAACTACGATCATCCAGATGCATTTGAGACAGACTTGTTGCTAGAGCATCTCCAGAAGTTGAAAAATGGAGAGTCTGTAGAATGCCCAATCTACGATTACACTATTCATAATAGATCAAAGGAAGTGACGGTTATTAAACCAAGTCCCGTAATTATCATCGAGGGAATCCTGGTATTGCAGGATGAGCGATTGAGAAATCAGATGGATATCAAAGTATATGTAGATGCTGATGCGGACGAGAGAATTCTGCGAAGAGTTATCCGTGATGTGGAAGAGCGAGGCAGAGATTTACAGGGTATTGTAGATCAGTATTTAACAACAGTTAAGCCTATGCACTATGTATATGTAGAGCCTACCAAGGCTATGGCAGATGTGGTAATCAATAGCGGAATGAATGATGTAGCATTTGATGTGGTTTCTGCCAAGATTAGAAGTGTAATCAAGAAGAGCAAAAGCGAGAAGTAGTGAAGCTTGAATGGCATTATGTCTTCTGAAAGTTTTATTATTAGAAAATTTTGAGATTATGAAGAGAATCTGTTTTTTATAAATAGGTTCTCTTTTTTGTTGCCCTAGTCCACCATATCTTGTGGTGTGAAAATTGGTAAATACTAGTTTAGAAAATGGGAAGAAAATGCATTGAATCTCTAGTTGAATCGTATTACAATAAAACTTGTCGCAGACCAAAAATCAAGGGCGATTAAGTGCGATAAGGAGAGAGCTATGTATATTGGAAGACAGAAAGAATTAGAATTATTAAATGGCTTTTACGAGGGAAATGAATGTAAGGTGGCTTGCATCAGAGGTTCTCTTGGAATGGGCAAAACTACAATGGCACGTCATTTTGCAGAGGACAAGGACGTGTTGTTTTTTACTGCCTATGAGACAACTGGTAAGCAGCAGGTGTCTATGTTGGGCCAGCAGTTTATAAGTGAGACCATAAGAGCCAATGGCAATAAATCAGTAAACAAGAAGAATATAAGCAAGATGTCATCAATGACAGAACTGCCACAGCTTCTGGATGAGATAACAGAGAGAGCTGCCAAGGGCAAGTTGCTGGTTGTAATTGATAGATATACCAATTTCGTGAAGGCTGATAATAGCTTTAATGATATATTGGTAGGTTATGTTAAGAAGCAGTGGAAGGATCTGCCTATGAAGCTTCTGCTTATAGGTGATGCTTACATACTGATGGAGAAGCAGGTGGTTGGCAAGAAAGCTCCATGGAAGGGCTTGATTGATTTGGATATTGAGCTTGGAGCTATGAGATATGACGAAGCCAAGGAATTTCTCTCATATGCTTCACCAGCCCACAAGGCTATACTCTATGGAATGACTGGTGGTATACCAGGACAATTGGCCAAGGTGAGCAGAGTGAAGGCGGAGCCAAAGGAAGCCCTCAAGATAATTTTTGGAGGAAATCCAGAGGATGCCACATTATTGCCAGAGCAGATAATGGGAAGCGAGTTGAGAGAATTATCTTATTATAATTGTCTCCTGACAGCTATGGCCAAGGGTATGAATCGTGTAAACCAATTGTCAGCAGAGGTGGAGAAGCCAAAGGACGTAGTAGTTCCTTATCTTAATGCCCTCATGTCCATTGGAATTGTAACTAAGCAAAATGCCATTACAGAAGAATCTAATAGGAAGAAAACCAGATATTTAATTGTAAATACCAATGTGATTTTCTGGTATAAATATATCGTGCCTCATTTCGATTTATATATGGATGGTCGTTTTGATGAGCTTTGGGATAATTATATCGTCAATGATTTAAATGATTATATGCAGGATGTGCTTACCAGAATGAGCCGAGAGTACCTAGAGACTCAGAGTGATAATGGAAATATGCCATTTACCATAGAGCGATCAGGTAACTGGTGGGTAAATGATGATGAGGCCGGAACAACAGATGGATTCGATGTGGTTTCATTGGGTAAGACCAAGGGCAAGAGTGCTACAATATTTACCCTGTGCTTCTATGACGAGAACCCAGTGGAAATTGCAGAGATCAAGGGACTTATTGACAAGACTCGTCAGTTAAACCGAGAGGGGGATGTGTTCTATGTAGCATGCTCCAATAACGGATTTAACGAAACCGCAGAGACGGTTGCTTCCACTATCAAAAACATTATCCTCATTGAGATGGAAGAAATGTGTAAATAGTATCAAATTTTAGACATAAAATAAATCAAATGCTGTATTGTAAAAACAATTTAACCATAGTAGAATGATTAAGGCTGTGGGAGGTAAGGCTACCTACAGTTGAAACAAAAGTGAATTTTCTATAAGAGAAAGGACAATCACAATGACAAATCTTGAACTTCAAAAAACAGCTGTCAAGGTTCGTAAAGGGATTATTGATGGTGTTCATGCTGCCAAGGCTGGACATCCAGGCGGATCTCTTTCGGCAGCAGAGGTATTCACTTATCTATATTTTGAGGAGATGAATATCGATCCAAAGGACCCAAAGAAAGCAGACAGAGACAGATTCGTATTGTCAAAGGGACATACAGCTCCTGGATTATATGCGGCTCTTGCTAACAGAGGATTTTTTCCGGTGGAGGATCTGTTGACACTTCGTCATATCGGATCACATTTACAGGGACATCCATGTATTCAGCACACCCCAGGAATTGATGCTTCTTCAGGTTCACTTGGACAGGGTATATCTGTTGCAACAGGTATGGCACTTTCAGCTAAGCTGTCAAATGAAGATTATAGAGTATATACACTTCTTGGAGATGGTGAGATTCAGGAAGGTCAGGTATGGGAGGCAGCTATGTTTGCCGGATCTCATAACCTTGATAATCTGGTAGTAATTGTAGATAACAATAACTTACAGATTGATGGAACTATTGAGGAGGTTAACTCTCCTTATCCAATTACAGATAAGTTTGCAGCATTTAACTTCCATGTAATTGCTGTTGAGGATGGCAATGATTTCGATCAGCTTCGTGCAGCATTCAAGGAAGCTAGAGAGACCAAGGGTATGCCTACAGCTATTGTTATGAAGACTGTAAAAGGTAAGGGCGTATCTTACATGGAAAATGCAGTTGGTTGGCATGGTAAGGCTCCAAATGATGAGGAGTATGCTATTGCAATAGAAGAATTAAAGAAGGCGGAGGAAGCATTATGTCAGAAGTAAAGAAGATTGCTACAAGAGAAAGCTATGGTAATGCCCTCGCTGAATTGGGTGCAGAGCACGAGGATTTGGTTGTATTGGACGCAGATTTGGCTGCAGCAACCAAGACAGGTATTTTCAAGAAGGCATTTCCTGATAGACATATTGACTGCGGTATTGCAGAGTCCAACATGGTAGGTATTGCAACTGGTCTTGCACTTACAGGCAAGGTGCCATTTTGCTCATCATTTGCAATGTTTGCAGCAGGTCGTACATTTGAACAGATTAGAAATTCAGTTGGCTATCCACATGCCAATGTTAAGATTGGTGCAACTCACGCTGGTATTTCAGTAGGTGAGGACGGAGCAACACATCAGTGTAATGAGGATATTGCTCTTATGCGTACAATTCCAGGAATGACAATCATCAATCCTTCAGATGATGTTGAGGCCAAGGCAGCAGTAAAGGCTGCTTACGAGATGGAAGGCCCTGTATATCTGAGATTTGGTCGTCTTGCAGTTCCGGTTATCAATGACACACCTGATTACAAGTTTGAAATTGGTAAGGGTATTGTATTGAAGGAAGGTACAGATGTAACTCTTATTGCTACAGGTCTTGAGGTAAATGAATCTCTTGAGGCTGCCAAGATGCTTGAGGCAGACGGCGTATCTGTAGAGGTAATCAATATTCATACAATTAAGCCTCTGGATGTAGACTTGATTACCAAGACTGCAGCCAAGACAGGCAAGGTTGTAACTGTTGAGGAGCATTCAATTATCGGTGGACTTGGTTCTGCTGTAGCAGAGGTTCTTGCAGAGAAGCAGCCTGCAAAACTTCTTCGAATTGGTGTGGAAGATCGCTTCGGAGAGTCTGGTCCAGCAGTGAAATTGCTTGAAAAGTATGAACTTGATGCTGCTGGAATCTACAAGAAGGTTAAAGCTTTCTTATAGAATACTAGGTAAAATTGCATAATTATCATGTGAAAAATATGGAAAATACAGACGAGTTGATGGAATTATACTATTTCATCAGCTCGTTTTTGGTTAAAAGTTAAGAAAATGTTACGGAAATTTGACACCCCGTGACAAGCCATGTTATAATTGCGTTGTAACAAAGTTGTAACAAATGTAACAATTTGTAAACATACCAAGAGTATGTAGAGAGGTTTTTTATTTATGATGACAACTTGGAAGAAGCGTTTGGTTCAGACAGGTGCAACAGCAGTTGCCCTTACATTATCAATTACTGTAGCAGCAGTAAACAAAACAACAGACGCTAATGCCGTAGAAGTTAACAGTTTAAGATCGGCCGGAATTGTAAGTGCAGTATACGCTATGGAATCTAGCGCATTTGCAACAGCAGATGTTTCAGCTTCAGACGTGACAGTAGTAGCAGCTAGTGCTACAGCTTCAGCTCACAGTGAGTGGGCTAATAGACTTATGGCAAATGTATCAGACTATTTGTCAGTTAGAGAATCAGCAAGTGCCGAGAGCTCAATCGTTGGTAAAATGTACCAGGGAGATGTGGCTGAGGTAGTATCAACAACAACAGGTTGGTATGAGATTACATCAGGAGATGTACATGGATTTGTTAGTGCTGATTATTGTGTAACAGGTGAAGACGCATATAACCTTGCTCAGGAAGTGTGCAAGACATATGCTACAGCTACAGAAGGTGGCATCAGAGTTAGATCTGAGGCTACTACAGATGGAAGTGTTGTAACAACTATGGCTGAGGGTGATAGCCTTGAGGTTAATAAGGATGCAGAGTCAGTCGATGGCTGGGTTGCAGTATCTTCTAGACATGGAAATGGATATGTAAGTGCTGACTTCGTGACAGTAGAGCAGAAGTTAGGCGAGGCAATTACTATTGAGGCAGAGCAGGCTGCAATCAAGGCTGCTCAGGAAGCAGAGGCAGCCAAGGCTGCTAAGTATTCTTCTGCTGAGACAGTAGTTAATTCTGCAGTAGCAGCAAGCTATGATGACCAGACATTACTTGCAGCATTAATTCAGTGTGAAGCAGGTAATGAGTGCTATGAAGGTCAGGTTGCTGTAGGAGCAGTAGTTGTTAATAGACTTCGCAGTGGAGCTTACGGCGGAACTTTGTATGATGTTATTTATGCAAGAGGACAGTTTACACCAGCTAGAAGTGGTAGTGTGGCTTCAGTTGCAGCATCAGGACCAAAGGGTTCTTGTATGCAGGCGGCAGCAGAAGCATTGGCAGGTGTTGACAATACAGGTGGCGCCAGTGGATTTGCTCCAGTAAGCTCTGGTAAGGGCGGCGTGGCTATCGGTAACCATGTATTCTACTAAGGCATTTTGTTTTAAATATTGATAATGTAATAATTGAATAACGTAATGAATAGAAGTGTATTTGTGATGCTGATTAGTATTATGAATGCACTTCTTTATTGTCTTGTCGCAATTTGTTAGAAAGTTTGGTAATATAAGACGGTGGGAAGTTTAAGCTATAAGGGAATTTGCTGAAGTATATTGTGAGAAGAGAGAGGTATTTGTTATGAGTATGAAGGGAAGAAGTTTTTTAAATATCAAGGATCTGACAACAGATGAGATTATGGAGCTGATAAATCTGTCAGCGGAGTTGAAGGAGAAGAAGAAAAAAGGAATATCCCACAAGGTATTAGAGGGCAAGAATATTGCTCTTATATTTGAGAAGACAAGTACAAGAACACGTTGTGCATTTGAGGTGGCAGCATCTGATTTGGGTATGGGTTGTACATACCTGGATCCATCTGGTTCTCAGATTGGCAAGAAGGAGAGTATCAAGGATACAGCTCGTGTGCTGGGACGCATGTATGATGGCATTGAGTACAGAGGATTTGAACAGGCCATTGTGACAGAGTTGGCTGAGTATGCAGGAGTGCCTGTATGGAATGGATTGACTAATGAATCTCATCCTACACAGATGATTGCAGATATGCTTACAATCCTGGAGCACAAGGGTACTTTGAAGGGATTGAAGTTTGTCTACATGGGAGATGCCAGATATAATATGGCCAATTCTCTTATGATAACATGCGCGAAGCTTGGACTGGATTTCGTGGCTTGTACCAATAAAGAATATTTTCCAGAGGCATGGCTGGTGGAATATGCCAAGAAATGTGCTGCGGAAAATGGTTCTACAGTTACTCTCACAGAAGATGTGAAAGAGGGCTGTAAGGATGCAGATATTATCTATACAGATGTATGGGTATCAATGGGTGAACCGGATGACGTATGGAGCGCTCGTATCAAAGCTTTGAAGCCTTATCAGGTCAATGCAGAGGCTATGAGTTATGCCAAGGATGATGCAATATTTATGCACTGCCTGCCTGCTTTCCATGATTTGGAGACAGGAATTGGACAGCAGATATTTGCCAAGTTTGGTTTGTCTGAAATGGAAGTGACAGATGAGGTCTTTGAAGGACCACAGTCTGTTGTATTTGACGAAGCAGAGAATAGAATGCATTCTATCAAGGCAATTATGTATGCCACATTGATGGATTAGTATTCTCTAAAATATATTTTTTCGAGGTAAGAAATGGAAGAAACAGTATTGTGCGGCGCAAGTGCCTACACCAAGAAATATTATTTGGACAAAGACTTTGAGAAGTTGCCAACAAGTATACAGGAAGAGTTGCGTATAATGTGCGTTCTTTTTACAGCGGAGATTGGCGGTACAATTCAGCTGGTGTATGATCAGGACGGTAATCTGTATGTGAGAACAGATTATAATGAGAATGATTTCGGCTATGATGAGATCGGAAGTGGTCTCAAGGTTAAGCAGATGCAGAGAGAGCACTCAGAACTTTTTGAATCATTGGAAATGTATTATAAAGTAATGGTTTTGGGAAAGCCATTTGAGGAGAAATAATTATTATTTTACATAGTAATACTTAAAGCGGAAAGAAGGTAGAAGTCTCATGTTAATGACTATAGATGTGGGAAATACAAATATTACAATTGGAGTGTTTAAATACGAGAAGCTGCTGGGAAGCTTTCGAATGACAACCAAGATGCCTCGTACATCTGATGAATTCGGTGTGGCAATTAGAGATATACTGGACAGAAATGGTATGGATATTGCGGACATTGAGGATGTAATAATTGCCAGCGTTGTGCCTGCTATTATGCATTCACTTGTAAGTGGTGTTATTAAATATCTGGATATTAATCCAGTGCTGGTGGAGCCAGGTGTTAAGACAGGAATCAAGATACTGACGGACAATCCAGCACAGATTGGTGCAGATAGAATTGTTGATGCCGCTGGTGCTTATGAGCTTTATGGCGGACCTGTTCTTGTAATCGACTTTGGAACAGCAACAACTTATGATTTGGTAGATGCTACAGGTGGATTTGTAGCTGGAGTAACAGCACCTGGCATTAGAATATCAGCCAAGGCTCTGTGGGAGGATGCTGCTAAGCTTCCTGAGATAGAAATCAAGAAGCCGGACAGCATATTAGCCAAGGAGACAATTTCTTCTATGCAGGCAGGACTTGTATACGGACAGATTGGCCAGACAGAATACATGGTAAAGCATATGATTGAGGAGTCTGGATACGGTCAGGTCAAGGTTGTGGCAACTGGCGGTTTGGGAAGCATGATTGCTCAGAACACAGACTGCATCGATGTATATGATCCAAATCTGACATTGCAGGGTATGAGATTCATATATAATAAGCAGAATCGCCGCAAGAAGAAGTAATTGCCTCTTAAGTTGATGGAAAATACTTATGAGCAAATCTGCTAGATTGAAATAAATGTCAGGAGATAGTTAATGAATCAGAATTTGACTGGCCTACAGATAGGAAATGTAACACTTCCTAATAGGCTTGTGCTGGCCCCTATGGCGGGAGTTACGGATCTGCCGTTTAGAATCCTGTGTAAGGAGCAGGGGGCTGGACTTATATGTATGGAGATGGTAAGTGCCAAGGCCATACAGTTCAACAATAGAAATACTTATAAATTATTGGAAATAGATGAGCGAGAGAAACCAGTATCTCTTCAGTTGTTTGGCTCAGATCCGGACTGTATCAGTGAGATGGCCAAAAAGATAGAGGATAGACCATTTGACATACTGGATATTAACATGGGATGTCCTGTGCCCAAGGTGGTAAATAATGGTGACGGCTCCGCTCTTATGAAAAATCCTAAGCTGGCTGGCGAGATAATGCGCAAAACTGTGCAGGCTATTGAGAAGCCTGTTACTGTTAAGATTCGTAAGGGCTTCGATGATGAACATGTCAATGCAGTGGAAATGGCTAAGATTGCAGAGGATGCTGGTGTGGCTGCTATTGCGGTTCACGGTAGAACAAGAGAACAGTATTATTCCGGTAAGGCAGATTGGGATATTATTGCAGAGGTAAAGGATGCTGTAAGTATTCCGGTTATAGGAAATGGAGATATATTTGGCCCTCAGGATGTGAAGGCCATGTACGAGCATACTAAGTGCGATGGATTTATGATTGGTAGAGGTGCTCAGGGAAATCCTTGGATTTTCTCACAGATTTTATATTTCTTCGAGACGGGAGAGATTATTGGCAAACCACCAATGAATGAAATGGTTCAGCTTATGCTTCGCCATGCTGCCATGCAGATTGAGTGGAAGGAAGACGAGTTGGCTGGAATTAGAGAGTTTAGAAAACATGCTGCCTGGTATACTGGCGGATATCATAATGCGTCGAAATTAAGGGGCATGATTAATGAAGTTGAAACATATAGTCAATTAGAAGAATTATTTGACAGATTTATGAGTGATTAGTATAATATTTTTTACTGTGTGAAACTAGGCGCAATGCGCCATTAAATAAGAAAGGACGATAAATCCATGGAAAAGAAAACAGTTTTAACAAGAGAAGGAAAAGAAAAATTAGAGGAAGAGCTTGAGACACTAAAAGTTGAGAGACGTGATGAAGTTGCTGAGAAATTAAAGGAAGCTAGAGCTCAGGGTGACTTGTCAGAGAATGCCGAGTACGATGCTGCCAAGGACGAGCAGGCAGAAATCGAAGCTCGTATCGAAGAAATCGAGCAGATCTTAAAGAATGCTGAGGTTCATGATGAGACAGATACAGATGTAACAAAGGCTGGTATCGGAGCTACTGTTACTATTCTTGATATGGAATTCAATGACGAGTATACATACAAGATTGTAGGTTCTACAGAAGCTAGTAGTTTGGACAACAAGATTTCTAATGAATCTCCAGTAGGTAGCGCAATTATCGGACATTCTGAGGGAGATGTTGTAACTATTGAGACTCCAGATGGAGAGCCTGCAGAATTCAAGATTCTTGCAATTAAGCATTAATTATAAGAGGGAGTTAATTGCGGAATAGATAATAATAGTTAGATGAGGTAATAGAAGATGGCAAAGGAAAACGCTTTGGCAAATGGACAAGAACAGGATTTAAATCAGTTATTGAAGGTTCGTCGCGAGAAACTTAAGAACTTACAAGAGGCTGGAGCTGATCCATTTGAGATAACAAAATATGACGTAACACATCATACAGATGAGGTGAAGGCATTATATACAGAGCTTGAGGAGAAACTTCTTGCAGGTAGAAAACCTGTTGATGTAGAAGGCCTTGAGGAGCAGGATGCGAGAGCTGCCAAGAAAGCTGACTATAATGAGCGCAGAGCTATTATGGATGCACAGCCAATTCATGTATGTATTGCAGGTCGTATGATGTTTAAGCGTGTAATGGGCAAGGCATCATTTGCCAATATCCAAGACTTGAAGGGAACAGTACAGATTTATGCTTCAAAGGATGCTTTGGGAGATGATTTGTATGCTACATTCAAGAAGTCAGATATCGGAGATATCTGGGGAATTAAGGGATATGCTTTCCGTACTATGACAGGTGAAATCTCTATTCATGCTGAGGAGATGACACTTCTGTCAAAGTCATTGCAGATATTACCAGAGAAATTCCATGGTTTAACAGATACAGATACAAAGTATAGACAGAGATATGTTGACTTGATCATGAATCAGGATAGCAAGGAAGTATTTATCAAGAGATCGAAGATTATCAGAGAAATCAGAAACTTCCTGGGAGATCGTGATTTCATGGAAGTTGAGACACCAATGCTTGTGTCAAATGCAGGTGGAGCAGCAGCTCGACCATTTGAGACACATTACAATGCGTTGAATGAAGATGTAAAGCTCCGTATTTCTCTTGAGCTTTACCTGAAGAGATTGATTGTTGGTGGATTAGAGCGTGTATTTGAAATCGGTCGTGTATTTAGAAATGAAGGTGTAGATACTCGTCATAATCCAGAGTTTACATTGATGGAGTTATACCAGGCATATACAGATTATGAAGGTATGATGGAACTTACAGAGTCAATGTTCAGATATTTGGCAGAGAAGGTATGTGGATCTACTAAGATTTCATATCAGGGAACAGAGATTGATCTTGGTAAGCCATTTGAGAGACTTACAATGACAGATGCTGTTAAGAAATATGCAGGAGTAGACTTTGATGCTATCGATGAAGCAGAGGCCAAGGCACTTGCTGACGAGAAGGGTATCGAGTACGAAGATTTCCACAAGAAGGGTGATATTTTAAATCTCTTCTTCGAGGAATTCTGCGAGAAGAATCTCATTCAGCCTACATTTATTATGGATCATCCAATTGAGATTTCTCCACTTACTAAGAAGAAGCCAAGCGATCCAAGCAAGGTAGAGAGATTCGAGCTCTTTATTAATACATGGGAAATGTGTAATGCATATTCAGAGCTTAATGATCCAATTGATCAGAGAGAGCGTTTTGCTGCACAGGATGCAAATGCTGCAGCTGGTGATGATGAGGCTGAGCATACAGATGAAGATTTCTTGAATGCATTGGAAATCGGTATGCCTCCAACAGGTGGTATCGGATACGGTATTGATAGACTTGTTATGTTGCTTACAGATTCAGCTGCAATTCGTGATGTATTGCTCTTCCCGACTATGAAGTCTCTGGATGGAGATAAGAAGGGTAAGAAGGAATCTGCTGGTGATAACAACGGATTCTTTACACCAAACTCAAAGATTGATTTCTCAAATGTAAAGGTTGAGCCACTCTTTGAGGAGCAGGTTGATTTTGATACATTTAGCAAGTCAGATTTCAGAGCTGTAAAGGTTAAGAAATGTGAGGCTGTTCCAAAGTCTAAGAAGTTATTACAGTTTACACTTGATGACGGAACTGGCACAGATAGAACTATCTTGTCTGGTATTCATGAGTTCTATGAGCCAGAAGAGTTGGTGGGAAAGACACTTGTAGCTATTACAAACTTGCCACCACGCGCAATGATGGGAATTGAATCATGTGGTATGTTGCTTTCAGCAGTTAACAACCTCAAGGATTCAGATGGAGAGGAATTACATCTTCTCATGGTAGATAACCACATCCCAGCAGGTGCAAAGTTGTACTAAAATATAATAGAAATTATGTATAATTGAGAGTCCATCAAATTTTGATGGGCTCTTAAATTTTATTTTAAACTAACAGTTAAATGACAAAGCGCTTCAGCAGTGATATTCTATTATACAACCCCATTAATCTAGGTATCGAGTATAGGAGATAAATATGGGAAGAGATGAAAATGTAAAAATTTTTAAGGATACAGAGAAACTATGCAAAACTAATAAGAAGCTTTTGAATTCTGTCAAGAAAGCAACCGCGGCACAGAAATTGATTTTAGAAAGAGATTCTTTGACAGAGCAGAAGAAAGATCTTTATGAAGAGCCAACAAGGGTAGTTGTATCTAAAAAGAGAACCTATGAAGCAGCGGCAGGATACAAGGGACAGCATGTGGCGGTCCACAACTTTGCATCAGCTTCCAATCCAGGCGGAGGAGTGGTAAATGGTGCAAGTGCACAGGAAGAATGTCTCTGCAGATGTTCCGGATTATACTTCAGCCTTAATACTACTGCTATGTGGGATGGTTTCTATCAGCCTCACAGAGATGCACATGATCCGATACATAATGATGATATCATTTATACACCAAATGTGACAGTGTTTAAGACAGATACTGCAATGCCTCAGTTAATGGCAGAATCGGACTGGTATGAAGTGGATGTTATAACTTGTGCTGCACCTAATCTTCGCAGTCAGCCTAGCAATCGTTATAATAGCGGAGATGGAAATGGGCAGATAATAATGAAGGATAAGGAACTTTTGGCCGTTCAAGAGAAGAGGCTTCGTAGGATACTGGAAGTTGCTCTGTCAGAAGGCTGTGACACAATTATACTCGGAGCCTTTGGATGCGGAGCTTTTCAGAACAATCCAGAGGTAGTTGCCCTCGCAAATCGAAATGTAATTAAGGATTATCTGCACGCCTTTAAGAATATCGAGTTTGCAATATACTGTTCACCGCATGATGAGCGTAATTTCAAGATCTTTGAACGTGTTTTGAAGGTTTATTGTTGATGGTTCCTTAATAAGGAGCAAATGTAAACGCATACAGATTCTCGTCTGCAGAAAACTTGGTGTATTTGCACTAGGAGTATGGAAGTTCGGTTATATATGCTACGTTTTTTAGAATTGGAGGTTTCATATGTCTGTACTCATGTCAAAAGATAAGAAAGAACTGATTGTTACATGTAACTGCAAATGTGGGCAGTCGTTCAGTATATGTATTAATGATGACTGGAGGGATGATGATTTCTATGCTTTTCTTTGCTTTATGAAGTGTAACTTCGATACAGAGTACGACAAGAATCCTTGGAGAGCCTTTAAGATCAAGATGAAGAAGATTTGGTTTGTTATCCGAGGTAAAGATTATTGTTACTCGGATACAGTAATGACGAAATCAGACTTTGAAGAGTTCAAGAAATACGTAAATCAATTTTAATAGATCACTCCTAACAGAAATGTTGGGAGTTTTTTGCCATAAGTGACATTATAAGTGACATTTGATGTCACTTATCGTATAATTTTATTAGTTTGTAAATATGAAAGAGAGGAAGCGGTATGAATCTTGGAAAAGAATCTGAGACTCTTGAATTTAAGAAGACTACCGGTGAGATTAAGGAGGCTATGGTCTCAATTGCCGCTATTTTGAATAAACATGGAATAGGTACGCTATATTTTGGCGTAAAACCAAATGGTGATGTGATAGGGCAGGAGGTATCGGAATCTTCATTGAGGGATGTGTCTCGCTTGGTATATGAAAGTATTAAGCCACAGATATATCCTGCGATAGAAGAGGTGGTATATGATGATAGACACTTAATCAAGGTAGAATTCAGCGGTGAAAATGCGCCTTATTCAGCGGCAGGAAGATATTATCTAAGGACAGCTGATGAGGATCGAGAAGTAACGCCAGAGGAATTAAAGGAGTTTTTTGGCGCAAATAAATATCGTGATAAATGGGAGAAAACAAAATCGGAAGTTCCTGCAAATAAAGTAGATAAATCTGCTGTAAAAGCGTTTTGGCAAAGTGCAGTTGCAGCAGGAAGATTACCAGAGGGAAGATATACTACACCCATTATATTGGATAGATTTGGTCTTGTTGATGGCGAAAATCTTACAAATGCAGGGGAAGCTTTATTTGGCAGTACACATCCGATAACATTGAAGGCTGGTATATTTGCAACGGATGAAAAACTCACATTTCTTGATATGAAACTTTTTGAGGATAATATTTTTAATCTCATGAAAATGGCTGAGGATTATATCATGAGAAATATTAGATGGAGAGTGGAAATAGATGGATTTGAGCGCACTGAGATTCCTGAGATACCAGTTGCGGTAGTTCGTGAGGTCTTAGCGAATAGTTTTGCACATGCCATATATAATGGACGAACATACCACGAGATATGTATCCATCCAGGCATGGTTACGGTTTATAGTCCAGGAGAGTATGCAAGCAGACATAAACCAGAAGAATATATCAAAGGAAATCTTGAATCAGAAATTAGAAATCCGCAGATAGCAAAATTGCTATTTTTAAGCAAGTCTATAGAACAGTTTGGCAGTGGGTTTAAGAGAATTGATAGTTTGTGTAAAGATGCAGGTGTCGAGTACTCATACACTAATAGCGAAAATGGTTTTAAATTCATTATTTATAGACCTCAGATCATAAGTGACATTCAAAATGTCACTAAAGATGTCACTTATGAAAACGACCTTACTGAGACCGAGCGGTCTGTGCTTGCAATATTGAAGCAGAATCCTGAGAGTAGTCGTGATGAAATTGCTACGAAAATATCTAAAACGGTTAGAACAGTCCAGCGTGCACTCGTTGTATTGACGGATAAGGGATATATTAGACGAGTTGGAGCAAAGAAAAATTCGACTTGGGAAGTAATTAAGTAACAGAATATAATAAAAAGAATTAACAGATAAGAAAAGATGATACACTGTTGAAAAACAGGGAGCCTGTCACTAACTGAAAAGAGAGTGTCGGGCTCTTTTTTTGTAATAGCATAAAAATAAACCACCTGCAGGTGTGTTCCTAGACAGCTTTAGCTTCAAGAAAAAACCTCCAATGTTATAATAAGTGCTGGTTCGCCAACCGCACAATAACAAAGGAGGTATCCAAAAATGGATAAAAATAGTCTAGCACATACTAGGTGGGAAT
>JAEEGF012197173.1_pt1 | contig 20444 bp, 8 predicted proteins | sample 9134171 | NCBI WGS metagenome assembly JAEEGF01 (sample SAMN16246542, study PRJNA631951) | gut metagenome | biome: gut microbiome; feature: rumen; material: AP-attached | host: Bos | place: Iran: Karaj | collected 2018-10
CATCGCGCACGCCGTCGTCTCCATGCCGACGATCCCCGCCTTCGAGCTCGACAACGAGCTTGACCTCCGCATGCAGGTTCCGTACGAGAACTACAAGGAGGGCTACGCCGAGTACCACAGGGTCTTCGGCGAGGTCATCAAGGCCTGCCGCCCCGACGCGCAGGTCGCCAGCGAAGGCTCCGCGGGCGTTCTCGTGAACCGCGTCGAGCAGCTCGTCAAGGCCGGCAAGTACAAGGACATCGACGTCGTGAACGGACACCACTACTGCGGCGTGCGCGCGCCGGAGCTCGCGTCTGACAACCTCAACACGGGAATGGCCAAGGCCGGGCGCACCCCGCTCCTCGACGTCTGGAAGAAGTTCCGCGCCGCGGCAGACGCGGATGGAGTCCACCGCCAGACGTGGCTCACCGAGTGGGGCTTCGACACGCTCGCCGTGCACATCGTCACCGAGGAGGAGCAGGCCGCCTATCTGCAGCGCGAGTGGCTGCTCGGCATGCAGGCCGGACTCGACAAGATGTTCTGGTACTGGAACTGGGACACGACCGGCAAGCCGAAGGTGTTCTTCGACGGCTGCGGACTCTACGACGGCCAGAAGTACCCGAAGCCTTCCGCCTGCGCGTTCGCGACGCTCCGCTCGTACATCCCCGGACCCTACCGCTACGTCGGCTACGCGACGCCCGCGCCCAACATGCTCGTCCAGATGGTCGAAGCCGAGGGCAAGCTCCTCGCCGCGGCGTTCAAGGTCGACATCGATGGGGCTGACCCGACGATTGACGACCCCAAGGCCGAGAAGATCACCGACATGTTCGGCCGCGAGCTGAAGCGCGGCAAGCGCACGCTCCGCGTCGCGCCGACGTGGTATGTCGGGCTCGACAAGTCCTGCGACTGGCTCAAGGCGTGTCCGCTCGACATCGAGAGCGACCGCTACATCCGCACCCGCGCAGGCGACTCCTTCGTCGTCAAGCCGGCCAAGGCCGACGGCGCGAAGTACTCCGTCGAGGTCCCGAAGGGCTGGAAGGCCTCGTCCGCGGCCGACGGAAGCATAACCGTCTCCATTCCGGAGGATCAGGACGACGACAACTACGCCGCGACGTTCGTCGGCAAGGTCAACGGCGTCGAGAAGCGTATTGCGCTCGACATCGACGTGTTCCCCGCCGGATGGGACGAGAATGCGCCGCCGCCGAAGCTTCCGACTTCCTGCGAGTTCGCCAGGATCGACTCCTCCAAGATCAAGCTCGACGGCAAGCTGTCCGACTGGCCCGCGGCCAACAAGCTCCCCGCGTCCCTCTTCGGACTCAAGGAGGCCCGCGCGAAGGCGCACCTCTACGCCGGATGGAACGAGCAGGGGCTCTACCTCGCGCTTGACGTCCGCGACTCCAAGTGCGTCGCGACCGACCCCGAGTGGTTCTGGAGCGGAGCCGACTGCTTCGAGATCGGCGTCGACACCGCGTTCGACCAGAAGGGCGAACGCACGTACGCCGAAACCGACCGCCACTACTGGATGTGCCCGGTCCGCAAGGAAAACCGCCTCTACGTCGGACGCTGGGGTCACGACGGCGCGAAGATCGCGAAGGACGACGAGCTGAAGTCCGCTGTCCGCACCGCGCTCGTCAAGACGGACAAGGGCTACACCGCCGAGATGTTCTTCCCCGCCTCCGAGCTCAAGGGCTGGAAGGGCAAGTCCGGACAGAAGATCGGCTTCGCGTCCACTCTCGTCATCCAGGGCAAGTTCATGGAGGACGACGTCTCATGGCCGATCGTGCGCAAGTTTGCGCCGTTCGCGAAGGCCGGACACTGGGGAACCGTCACGCTCAAGTAACATAAAAGAAAAAAGGGGATAATCCAATGAAATCGCTTATTATAGCGGCCGCGTCGATCGCGGCCTTCCAGACCCTCGCACTCGAATACCACTGGCGCGGCGGAGAACCGGGGACAGTCCCCAATGGTGAGGGCACCGCGAACCTCAGCGGAGACTGGCACACTGCCGACAACTGGACCGACGCCTCCGGCTCGCCGATCGGCGGCTATCCGCACCAGGCTGGCGATGTCGCGGTGTTCCACGGCATGGCGCATGGCGGATATGCGCGAATCGACGCGGCGGATTCCATCGAAATCGACGAGATACGCTTCGCCGAAGGCATGACGACGGTCGCATGCGCCGCGAATGCCCATGTCGCGGTCGGACGGATGACTTTCGGCGAAAAGGCGACGTTCTCCTATGTGTCGTCGGACTACGATAGCTTCACGTCTCCGACCGACTTTACAATCGGGAACAGGGATGACCTCCTTGTCAAGGACGCCGAAGGAAACTACGGTGCCTTCAAGGGCGGCACTTGCGCGAATAATTGGGCAACAGCCAACATCGGCAACCGCATGTCCATATCGATAGATGCTGACGGGAAGCTCCTCGTGAAGCAGGGCAAATTTGAGTTGATGAATGTTGATCTGTATGGCGACACTGTTCACGAAGACCTCTTCGGCGTGTTCTTCGGCAACTGGGGCGACTTCCGCGGAATCAACTACAACAACGGCGGCGCATGGAAGTACACCATCCCCGGCGGTCTTCTCGGTTCGGTTAACGCCATCAGCCATGTCGGCAGACCTTCGGACGGCAAGCAGGGGAGCATCTGCACGCTTGGCGCGGACCTCTACTGCCTGCCCAACAACAACGGCACCGACGGATCGATCGTTTATTTCCGCTCGCTCGTCGACGCGCCCGCGTTCGTGCAGTCCGGATACGGCACGACCGTTCTCTTCGACGACCACTCGTCCGAGACGAACGACTACTATGTGACCTCCGGCACGCTCCGCCTCGGCGGGGATGTGTGCAACGGCAGCGTAGACAACGTCGAGCAGTGGCCGTGCAAGTTCGGCTCGGGAGACATACATGTCGCGTGGGGCGGAACGCTCGAGTTCGGCTGCAACGACGTCATGCCTAAGAAGCTCCCTGGATGCATCTACGTCGATTCCTACGGCGGGAACGGCAACCTCTTCGGAAAGATCGTGCTCGGTCGCGGCATTGAGGCGAAGGCCGAGCGCATGTACGTCGACGGACGCCCTCTCCGCTGCGGAAAGTGGGGGTCCTCTGCGGCGCAGGTGCTCGACAAGACTGTGAAAGCCGACGACAGGATATTCTCCGGCGAGGGCATCCTGACGATTCCGAGCCACGCCACAATCATCAAGCTCAGGTAGCGTCCGCCCGCCGGGGCGACAAAGATTTTCTCAATATCCCCTCAATGCCGCGCCTCCACCGTCTGTTGGAGTCGCGGCATTGTTTTTCGTCAGTTTAATTGGCGGACGAAAAAGCAGTTTTAGTTAGTTGGATTGTGCTATAATGTTAATATAGAGTTCGGGGAGGCGTATGGTCTTCCCCGGCAATAGCAAAAAAACAAGGAGATGCGAATGTCTGAGAAAATCATTGCCGCGCTTGCGGTTTTGTCGGCCGCCGTCGCATTTGCGGACGTGCCTGAACTCACTGTCGGATATGCTGACGGGGACAACGCCGACTTCAGTCCGGCGCTTTCGTGGACCGCGGTCGATTCGCCGCTGACGCTTCAGCGCGCGGAGTGGGCGGACGGCGCGTTCGCAGACATCGCAACGCTTGAGCCCAACGTCGGCACCTACAATGACGATTCCGTTCCCGTCGGAGTGCCCTGCAGATATCGCCTTGTCTCTGGCGAAGAGGCCGGCGAGCCAGTCGAGTTCAGGCGTATCGGCAAGATCTCCGTCCCCATGGAGTCCGTGTTCTGGACCGGCGTCGACAAGACCCAGGGGTGGTATAACGAGGGCACCTACGCCTTCGACGGCGATACGACGACGCATCCGGATCTGGCGGACGGCAAGGTCGGCGTCTCGAAGGTCGGCGTCGATTTCGGGAGACCCATGCCGCATGTTGCGATAGTCAGGATCCATACCCGTCCGGACAATCACAGCGACCGCGTCAGCGGCACCGTTGCGTACGGGAGCATGCGCAGCGGCGAGGCGTTGAAGGTATCTGCGAACGCAGATCTGGACACCCCCATCACCGACCCCCTGCCCGCAGTCGGGGCAAATGTCAACGCGTGGTTCCAGATGCCCGTTGTCGGACCTGAGGCATATCGTTCCTATTATCTGACCGCGACCAACGGCAATCTTTCCGAGGTTGAGTTCTATGGCTGGCGCGAGCAATTCGCCGTAGAGACGGAACTTGTGGAGGTTGACGAATGTACCGCCGTGCTTTCGCCGAAGCTCTCGTGGTTCGCGTCGTCGCAGGTAACGGTTCAGCGCAGCGAAAGCGATGAAGGTCCGTGGACGGATGTCGCCGAATTCCCCGCCGGAATTGGATCCTGGCTTGACACTCCCGTGCCGGCCGGAAAGGTTCGCTGGTACCGCGTCACCGATGGCGAGCGCAGTGGCGCGCCGGTAAGGGTTATCGGAGTGCGCAAGCTCTCGACGGATGGATACACCGTGATCAGCGACGGCAATTTCACTGTCTCCACCTGGGGCAAGCCTCCGTCCAATGCGTTCTCCGGCAATCTGGTGCGCGATTCCTATCCCGACGGCGATCCGAAGCATTCGCCGAAGATCGGCATCGACTTCGGGAAGGCGACGAACCATGTCGCATGGGCAAGGGCCTTCCCGCGCTTCTTGAATAACGCCCAGGGGCGCATGAACGGACTTGTGATCCACGGCATCGACGAAGGGTTCAATTCCAATACCACAAACGACGTAGAGACATGGACATCGTCGGGGACGCAGCTTTCGCTTCCGCTCCATGGTGTATCCGCCATCAAGTGGTACAGCATTCCCGTCGACGCCAGCAAGGCCTACCGCGCGTACTATTTTGACGGGGCAGAAAACGGAAACGTCGTGGAACTTGAGTTCTACGGCTGGGCCGAATCCGACATCGAGGCCGCGGCGTCCGTCGCGGACCCCGTCGAGCCGATGCTCAGGCTGTCATTCGACATGAGCAGCGGTACGCCCGAGAAGCCGCGCGTCGCGTATGTCGTCGGAGGCATGCTCAACGGCAAGGCGAAGCTTCAGCGCGCGACGTACGAGTATGGTCCGTGGACGACTATCGCGGAGGGCCTCAACGGCGTCGGAACGGTAGAAGACAATTCCCTCTCCGTGCCTTACGGAACGAAGCTGTTCTACCGCGTCGTTACGGATGACGCGTCGTCGAACGTTCTTGCGACATACAAGATGCGCAGGCTTGAGGTCGATACGGCGCAGGTGTTCGGTCCGACGAGAGATGACGTCCCGCCTAGCAGTTGGTACAATTCCGGAAGCGTCGCTATGTTCGACGGAAACCTCAACACGTATGGAGATTACCCCTATTCCCATTACCGTGCCGGAGTCGACTTCGGCGAGGCGACGAACTTTGTCGCGCACATGCGCATCTACCCGCGTCACGACGCGGACTACAGGGCGCGCGTACGCGACGTGATGTTCTCCGGCAGCGACTTTTCAGGCGAACGCATCATGGGCGATGAGTATTTGGACTCCTTTGGGACTGAGCTGACCGATCCGTGCGTCGATAAATACGGATATCTCGGCTGGTACGACCTGCCGGTGGCGAATCCCGCGGCCTACCGCACCTACTTCATCTCCCGTTGGAGCAACAACGGCTTCTACGGCAACATCGCCGAGCTTCAGCTTTACGGCTGGACGGCGGATGACATCGGGGAGTCCGTGTCCGGCGATCTCCACGTCCGCATGTTGTACGCACCCGATGGGAACGGAGTCTATCGTCCGAATCTTGTCTGGAACGGATTCGACCTTCCGGAAGGCACGACGGTAGTCGTGCAGCGCGCCGCGACCATGTACGGTCCGTGGGAAGATTTCTCAGGGGAGCTTTCCGAGGGTGCCACGGAATACGTTGACGTCAGCGAGTCCGTCGTCGGCAAGGCGTTTGCATACAGGCTTAAGATATCGGCTGGTGACGACGTCTCGTATTCCGATGCTTTCAAGGGCGCCGGCATCAAAAAGATATCAACGGAAGGTCAGGAGATTTTCTTCTTCGGCACGCCCTGGGCGGACAGTGATGACATCAAGGGCCCTGTCGCCTTTGACGGCAATATAAATACGTACACCGACTTCAATCTTCCTTCCAAGGTCGGCGTTGATTTCGGCGCTGCCACAAATCATCTGTCGCTTGTTCGCGTCTATCCGCGCAATAATTACCTGCACAGGCTGAATGGCGTGTCCGTGTACGGCAGCAACGACGATGCAGGAAAAGAAGGATCGGATGCCGACACAACTGGAGATGCGGTGTTGTGTCCAGCTTTCTCCAGTATAACTGCGCTGAAGTGGTACCAGTTCACGATGTCCGACGATGCAACGGCGTACAGGACGTTCTATCTGTCTGGATTCACCGAGTATTCCAACGTCGCCGAGTGCGAGTTCTACGGATGGCAGGATGCGGGTCTTTCCGTGTCTGGCGTTACGAACGAAACCGGAATCGTGCTGACGGCGTCGGGTATCGGCCTTGCCGACGGCGACAGCGTCACGTTCGGCGTCGTCTATGTCGGACCCGGAGTCGAGCCAGACTTCGCGAACGCCACTACATATACGGTGACTGTCGCGGACGGGGAGGCGACGCAGACCGTGGAGGCCGTGTTCGGCGCGAGGGCCGTCTTCTACGTGAAGAAGGGCGACGACTATGCCAGCGGCGAGCTCATCGTGAACGACAACGCCGGATATGGCTGGAAGCCCGACGCGACGGGCGAAAAGCTCTGGGAGGATCCCGCGAACTGGAACTGCTGGGCCAACGACGGCAAGAGACATCTCGGTTATCCCGGCTATCTCGACACGGGTTCCGCGAACGTGTCGTTCAACGACGCCGGCGACGTCTCGGTCTCGCTTTCGGCGACATACACCGTCCGCGAGTTCTGGATCGACGGCAGCACGCAGAAGACGATCTCCTTCCACGGCAACGGAGCGGATACGAGCGGAATCGTCTGTGGCAACGGCACCTTCGTCCTCGGAACGAACAAGAACATCACCTTCGACGCTATGTCGTTCAGCAGCAACAACGCGCGGCTCAGGGACAATGTGGAGATGACGCTTTCGAACGGGGCGAAGTTCTCGGTCGTGTGGTGGTTCTACGTGACCGGAGAGAACGCTGTCCTGCATGTCGACGCCGACAGCTGGCTGGAGACCTCGTGGGTTCCAAATCTGCCCTGGTGGGGGCTCATGCTGAACGGCAAGGACGCCTGGATCGACCTTGAGGGCAAGATCACCGCGCCGCGCGTGAGAATTGGCGTCACCAATGACGACGACAAGCCCGGCGTCGTCCAGAATTACACGCCGAAGGGAATTACGTTCCGCGGTAAGAGTCCGCTCCTCGAGTGCAAATACGAACTCGTGTGCATGAACTCGTTCGGGGACGAGAAGGTTCCAGTCTTCGAGTTCATAGTGCCGGAGCATGGATATGCCGAGCCGCCGGTGCGCACCGACAGCCAGAAGACAAGCGACATAGCGTTCCAGATGTTCGGGTCGCACTACCAGGGATGGAGCGATCCGATCATCGGGTCCGACGCGAAGGTTGCGTTCCACGTCTCGACCGATTCGCCTGTGTACGGAAAGCTTGCGGAGCGCGGAATCGACATGCCGCTCGTCCACTGGCCGGTGTACAACTCGAGCAGTCTCGGCGGCGGAATCGAGAGGTCTCGCGTCGTGCTGATGCGTAACGCAACCGCGTCGAAGCCGTCCGACTTCACGTACGGGTACGATGCGGACAACAATGCGACGGCGATCTTCCTGCGAATCGACAAGTCGCGTGGAACGTCCGTTACCGTCAGGTAAAGAGATCCGGCACCTCGCGAGGTACCCTATGCCCACCTCGCGAGGTACCCGCTATGTACCTCGGGAGGTACACTTAGGCATTGTAAGTGGGGGCGTTGTTTTTGTCGCAGAAGCCGCAAATGTTGCGTCCGATTCCGATTGTCGTCACCTCCCCGCCGATAGCTCATCATTGACATCTCGTTGACCTTCAGTTATGCGGGGCGACAATCGAAATCGTCCGCGGACCGTGCTCACGATGGCACGAACGGATCGTATCCTTTGTCCGCTCCTTTCAATATGACGCGGCGAATGCCGCGACTTCCAAATCGTTCTTCGCCAAAGTTCATCACCAGGCCAAGCGGCTTGTCTAACAGTTTCATATATGAAAGCAACTGCATCCTAAAACGTTGAAGATCGCACGGCTCAACAGACTTCGCCTCAATTACAAGACAATCATCCACGAGAAGGTCGCATCTGAGCTTCTCGTCAAAAGTCGTGCCCATGTAGGCGATCGTAACTGTTTTCTCTCGCTCAACCTTGTGTCCGGCGACTTTCAATGCCTGTTCTAGGCATTTTACGTAAATAGATTCCAGGACTCCCGGGCCAAAGTGTTTGTGAACGGCAATGGCGGCGGCAATAACTTCATCCGTCAAATTGTTGGCTTTCTCATACAGTGGATGCATTGGGGCTTCCTTTCGCATACATATTGTAGCATATATTGGAACGATGCAGACGGCGGCATTTCCGATACTGCAAGCCGCGCTCAAGTCCGATTGTCGCCCGCACGAATGATATGTGATCTAACGACAAAGTTGGGCGAAGGGCGGGAAGCGACGACAATCGGGGCTTGAGCGCAGACAGCGACCTCTGCGACTCAATACAACGTCTTTGGGTGTGTTTCGGGCACGAAATGCTGACTTTCGTATATTTCGTGCCCGAAATCTAGTATCGAAATTCGGGCACGAAATAGTCTTGGCGGTTGATTTCGTGCCCGAAATTTGATATCATTACCATGTCTTTAGTCGCATAAGGGAAAAAAACATCATGTTTGTCGGAAGAAAAGACATATTAGACAGGTTGGACGGTCTGTGGCGCAAGACGGTCCCTTCGCTTGTGACTATCCGTGGACGAAGGCGCATTGGTAAATCGACGCTGGTGGAGGAATTTGCCAGGCAGTCGGCTGATCACTTCATTGCAATTGAAGGACAGGCACCGGGCAAGGGCGTGACCAACAAGACGCAGCTTAATGTTTTTGTTGAGCAGCTGTCGTCTCAGACGGATGCGCCAAGTGTCCGTGTGACAGGATGGCTGCAGGCGTTCCAGCTTCTTGCGAATGCGCTTCCGCCAGACGGACGGACGGTTGTCCTTCTTGACGAGATATCGTGGATGGGCGGTTATGACGCCGCGTTCCCCGGAATGCTCAAGACGGCATGGGATCGGATGTTCAAGAAAAGAAGCAACCTCGTCCTTGTGCTGTGCGGGAGCGTGTCGAGCTGGATCGCCGAGAACATTCTGAATGGAACAGGATTTGTGGGACGGGATTCTCTGGATTTCATCGTCGAGGAGCTTCCGCTTTCCGTCTGCAAGGCGTTCTGGGGCAGGGGCGCTGACCGTGTGCCGATGCATGAGATGTTGGATATACTGTCAATAACCGGTGGCGTTCCGAAGTACCTAGAGGAGATTGATACGTCGATTTCCTCAGAGGAGAACATACGAAGGCTGTGCTTTACTCGCGAGGGAATTCTATTCCGTGACTTCAACCAGATATTCAGCCAGATATTCGGGCAGAAATCAGAGACGCGCAAGGCGATATTGAGGGCGATTGCCCACGGATCCCGTTCCGCCGCCGAAATCGCCGAGTTGATGGGCATTGAGCGCAACGGACACCTTCTGGAGCATCTGACGGAACTTGAACTCGCCGGCTTCATTGCAAAGGACGGTGGAATCAATCCGTGCACTGGGCAGGACGGACGTATTGTGCGGTATCGGCTCAAGGACAATTACTCCCGATTCTACCTTCACCACATAGAGCCGAATGCCAGTGCGATAGAGAAGGGGTTGTTCCAGTATGGTTCTCTGTCCGGACTCAAAGGATGGAATGCAATCAAGGGTCTTCAGTTCGAGAACCTCGTCGTGTCCAATTTCAAGTCCCTTTTGCCGATCCTGGGGATTGACGGAGCGTCGCTTGTGTCAGCGGCACCGTACCGGCGCAATGGAACCGACTCGCGGAAGGGCGTCCAAGTGGACCTTCTTCTCCAGACGAAGACTACGGCATATGTCGTTGAAATCAAGAGGCGCGAGGAGATTGGCGCTGAGGTTGCGGACGAGATCAATTCGAAAGTGGAAGCGGTAGGTTTCCGCTCCGGAGTCGCGACGCGCACAGCCATAGTCTACGACGGAACTCTGGATCCGAAAATCAGGACAGACCAGATGCTTGACTTCGTAATTCCGGTCGATCGGCTGTTCCTATGAGTCTTCCCTGCCGCGCTTCCCCCGTCTGTGGGAGAGGAGGCATTGATATTCCATAGTTATTTCTTGGACGAAAAAGCAGTTTCGCCCTGTCGCATTTTGATACAATATAGGCACACTTATCACAGGAAATGTCTAGTGGGGGTGTTAAAAAGGGAGGTAACAAGATGAGCAAGAGTCCGTCGTTGTTAACAAAGGCCGCCGCGTGCGCTTTATTCGCGCCGTCGCTCGCCGCATTCGCCGCCGTCCCGTCTGTTACGTCGGTAATCGACATGGACAACGAAGCGCAGGTGGCGAACAGAGCCACTCCGGTCGTAATCGTCAGCTGGGACGCGACGGACCTGACAGCGGCGAACACCGCCAACTACAAGCTGCGCCGCAGCCACGACCTCGGCTCCACGTGGACGGATATCGAGGTGTCCGACTGGCTGGCCGGAAAGTGCTATGACATGACCGTTTTGCCGTCAAGGTCCTACATGTACCAGATCGTCGACAACCCCGACAGCAGCGAGGGCGACTTCGGCACTGCCTCAAGCCCGCTTGTCGCGATGAGGTACATTGGTCAGACACCTGATCAGGTGTTCTCGGATGGTAACTTTACCGGTCAGCGTATTCGTTGGAATCGACCTAATGATCCGTTGATTACATATCCGAGGCTTGCGTTTGATTATCCGGCGGGCGATTATCTCGATCCTGAAAGATTTCCTGATTCGGGGACGGAAGAAGGCGGTCCTAACAAACCCAAAATTGGCGTTGACTTCGGTGAGGCCGTCAATTACATTGCGTACGTCCGCTTCATGCCTCGTTCGCAGAGCAAGCTGGAGAACCGAGTGAACGGAATCGGTTTTTATGGAACACAGAACAGCGGCGAAGATGAAGTTGACGCGGGGAATGATTCTCTTGGAACAAGACTCAATAAAACGGAGATTGAAGGAGTTGAAAAAGAAAGTGGCGCAGTTTGGCATTCCATAGATACGGAATCCTCGGTCGCCTATCGTAGCTACTACTTCAAGGGACCTACCAGTGGAAATGTTGTCGAGTGCGAAATGTGGGGCTGGACGGCTGCAGACCTGACAGAGGCCGCGAAGATCGAAGACGTCACATTCACCGTCGATCGCACAGACTTCATCAATTCCTATGCTGTGCTTACGTTTGAAGGAGCTGCCGAAGGACTCGCGGTTCAGCGGCGCTTCGGCGATGACGGCGGATGGGTCGAGGTAGGTACTGTGTCCGGCAGCACGTTCACGGACGAGACGGTTCCCTACGGCGGCAAGGTCTACTACCGCCTTTCCAACGGTACGTCCGTCACGTCCGAGCAGAGCTTCGTAAGGATGCACAGGATTACCACCGCCGAAGTTGCTTTCTTTACCGATGCGCCGATGACGGCGACGGATTGGGTAAAACCCGTTTCCAATTCGTTTGACGGCGACACCTCCACTTATGCGGACCTGGACAAGGATATCGCAAAGCTTGGCGTCGATTTCGGCTCGCGCAGCGTTGCCGTGGCAATGGTTCGTGCGTTTCCACGTGCCAAGTTCGAGTACAGACTGAAGCATTCAATTCTATACGGGAGCCTCAAGGGCGCAGATGAGGAGGGCTCGACTTCTGATAAAGCAACGGTGTTGACGGCGGAGTTTCCCGCGCCCGTAACCAACGAATGGAACGAGCTTTCGGTTCAGGTTCCCGGCTACTACCGCAGCTACTATTTCTCGAAGACCGGCGGTGAGTTCCATGGCAACATTGCAGAAGTCGAGTTCTATGGATGGACACTGGCCGACGTCGACAATCCTCCGCTGGATTTCACGATCAGGAAGAACAATCTGGTAGACTTCAAGCCCGTTCTCACGTGGAACGCCATCGGCCGCTCCGTACAGGTTCAGCGCTCTGACAATGCGGCGGGTCCGTGGGGTACGCTCGCGACAACTGCGGCGAACGAATCCTCCTATGTCGATTCGACCATCAGGCGCTATGGCATCAAGTACTTCTACCGCTTGAAGTACGGCAATGTAACGAGCGAGGTGCTGTCGTTCAGGCGCCTCAGAAAGCTGTCGACGGAAGGCAAGGTCATATTCACCAATGGCGTAAAGGAGTATGGGGCAAAGGAAAACGCGTTCGACGGCAATACCGACGGAAGCAACCGCGCTGAATACGACCGCGAGCAGCTGAACTGGACTGATCCCAAGGTCGGCGTCGATTTCGACAGCAACGATAACGCCGTTGCACTCGTGAGGTTCTATCCGCGCCACGAGTGGAATGGCAACACGAAGCTTTCCGCCGGGGCGATTCTGTACGGGTCGAATCGTTCGGCGACGGACGAGGCGGCTGATACGACTCTTGCGACGGCGCTCACAGAGCCCACGGACTTCGTGGCCGAGGTTCTTGAGTGGCAGGAGCGCACGGTTGAGATGCCGGACTACTACCGCACGTACTATTACCAGGGATGCTACAACGCCAACATGTGCGAGGTGGAGCTCTATGGTTGGTTCCTGAGCGACATCGTGCGTCCGTTCAAGCTATATATCCGCTGATCTGGGTTTAGGCAAGGCCGGAGGGGAAGTTATTGGAACCGGTCGTCACATATGCCGCTGCCTACCTGAGCGCGCTTTTGACGGGGCTAGTCCTCGTCAAAAGCGCGCTCGCGGCAAGAAAAATGTAATCAATCTTCGTGCGGTAATGGCGCAGGTCTGTATGCGATTGACTTAACAAGGGATATGCACAATCAAATGAAAAAGGCGGAAATGTTGAACGGAATGATCATTGGTGCGGCGCTCGCCGCGGCGGTTGCCGCGCCGGCGCTCGCGAATGAGGCGGCCTTCGAGCCGACGTGGGAGAGTCTTGCGGAGCACGGAACGCCCGCGTGGTTCGAGGACTCGCGTCTCGGGATATTCTGCCACTGGGGCGTCCAGTGCGTGCCCGAGTGCGGCGACTGGTACGCGCGGCGCATGTACTTCGACGAGAACGCCGCCGATGTGTACATGGACGGCAAGGAGCAGCGCCAGGGGAAGTTCCACCGCGAGCGCTACGGCGACCCCAAGGAGTTCGGCTTCAAGGACTTCATCCCGCTCTGGAAGGCCGAGAAGTGGGATCCCGCGAAGCTCTGCGCCCTCTACCGCGAAATGGGCGCAAGCTACATCGTCGCCATGGCTAACCACCACGACAACTTCGACAACTGGGACAGCGCCTTCCAGCCGTGGAACTCCGTCAACATGGGCCCGAAGCGCGACATCGTCGGCGAATGGTCCAGGGCCGCTCGCGCCGAGGGGCTGAAGTTCGGCGTGAGCGTCCACGCGATGCACGTCATGGGCTGGATGGAGCCGTCGAGGAAGTACGACGGAATGCTCACGCGCGCCGACGGAAAGGGCAAGTGGTGGGAAGGATACGATCCGCAGGACCTCTACGAGCAGGCCACGCACGGTGCGACCAACCAGAAGGACGACCTTCACTTCTGGTGGTGGGACCACTGCATCGAGGATGTCCCAGCGTCGTTCGTCAGTAGGTTCTACCTCCGCACGATGGACCTCGTCGGAAAGTACCGCCCCGACCTCATCTACTTCGACAACTGCTACCTTCCGCTCTGGCCGAGGAGCGACGTGGGGCTGCGCCTCGTCGCGGACTACTACAACGCCGGACGCGCCTGGCACCAGGGGCGCGACGAGGTGGTCGTCACCTCAAAGAACCTCACCGACAAGATGCGCAAGTGCGTCACGCTCGACGTCGAGAGAAGCGCGATCCCAGGTCCGCTCTACCCCCACTGGCAGACCGACACCTGCATCGGCGAGTGGCACTACGACCGCGCGGTGTACGACCGCGACGGATACAAGAGCGCCGCGGAGGTGCTGCGCGTCCTCGCAGACGCCGTGTCCAAGAACGGCAACCTCCTCCTCTCGATTCCGATCCGCGCGGACGGCTCGATCGACGAGAAGGAGCTCGCGGTGTGCCGCGAGATCGCCGCGTGGATGAAGTCGTGCGGCGAGTGCGTGCGCGGCGTGACCGTCGCCGACCCGTGCGCGGAAGGTCCGCTCACGGACGCGATCATAAAGCACAAGGACGATGCCTTCAACGAAAGGTTCCTCCCGAAGCCGACGGATGAGGACATCCGCTACACGAAGAAGGGGGATGTCGTTTACGCGATAGCGCTCGTTCCGCCGGAAGAGGGGAAGACGCCGGCGTTCAAGGCGCTCGGCTCCCGCACGCCGAATAGCGTCGAGCGCCTTCCGCAGGTAGGCGCCTGCCCCGCGGTCTGGAAGATTTCCTTTGGCGCAATCCCGGCGGCGGACAGCCCGGCTTCGCCCAGACCGCCGAGCTGAGCATAAACCGCTGACGTCCCTGGCAAGCGGGGCCGACCTTTGTGTCGGCCGCGTCGTCGTGACGCACCGAGACGGTGCGTCTCCTTGGAGTGCGACTCCAGGTGAATGAACCAAGGAGATGCGGCGTCCCGCCGCGTCGCAGTTTGGGAGTAACGCGGCTGGAAGCCGCGTCTCCATGGGAGGTGCGCTAGGTGAATGAACCAAGGAGATGCGGCGTCCCGCCGCGTCTCGCTTGTTAATAACGCGGCTGGAAGCCGCGTCTCCATGGAAGGGACCGTATTCATGGAGACGGAGCCCTCAATGGCGCGGTATGCGTAAAACAGACGAATAAAAAAACGCGATATAGACGCCAATGTATTGCCCTTTGCGACGGCATATGTTATACTTCCGACCGTGACGTGTGCGAGGGGCCTGCGCACAGGGGAGGGCGCAGACCTCTTCGCCGCGGAACAAACGGGGAACTGAAAAATGAAAATCAAAAAACTTCTGCTCATTCCTGCGGGCGACGCCGGGACGGCGGGCTTCTACCGCATCGTCGTGGGCGATCGCGCTCCCGCAAACTGATTTTCCACATCATCCCCTTTTGGACTGTGGAACCCCTCCTCGCGAGGCATCCCCATGCCTCGCGAGGTTTTTAATTTGGCCTGCGCAAACTAGACGAATATAAATTATGCAAAACAGACGGCGTTTTGTTGACACTCAAAACGGGATTTGCTAGAATGCAAGCAGAATCTGGAAAGGGCGTGTGCGAGGTGGAGCGCGCAGTCCTGTTTTTCCGGATCAAAAAGGGAGGTAAAATGACAAGGGGAGCAGGTTTCGTTGCGGCAGTCGCCGCGACTATTACGATGGCTGGCGCCGCCGACCAGACTACGGCGGATTCCACGGGCGTGGCGGAGAGCATCTCCGGCTACGTCCTAACGTGGGCCGACGAGTTCAACGGGTCCGGCCAGGCCGACACGTCTAACTGGGGCTACGAGACGGGGATGCCCCGCAACAATGAGCTCCAGTACTACAGGAGCGGCGCGGACAATGCGGCGCAGCAGGACGGACGCCTTGTCATCACGCTCAAGAAGGAGAGTTATAGCGGTGCTGAATATACCTCCGCCTCGCTGATTACCTTGAACAAGCGCAGCTTCCAGTATGGCAAGTACGTATTCCGTGCGCGCATACCCACGAAACGGGGCTACTGGCCTGTTATGTGGCTTATGGGCACGAATGTCAACAAAGCCGGCTGGCCGGGATGCGGCGAGATCGACGTTCAGGAGTGCTATTGGCAGAACGACGGGCAGAAGGATGTTCCAACGCTTCTCTGCAACGTCTGCTGGGCGGCCGACGGCAACGTCTCGGACTATCCGACGGCATGGAACATTCAATGGCGGGACGTGAACTCACTCGACCCGAATGGCGCGGACGCGTGGTCGTCGAAGTATCACACGTGGACGATGGACTGGGACGAGAACTACATCAAGATATATCTCGACGGCACGCCGGAAAACGGCTACACCGACGGACTTCTCTTGAACTCGCAGGATCTCTCGCAGACCATAAATGGCACATGGGCAAAGGGTAAGATGGCGGGGCAGAATCCGTTTCATCTTCCGCAGTACATCCTCCTTAACTTCCCGTTCGGCGGCGATGCGGGCGGTCAGCGCGGAATCGACGACTCGGGACTCCCTGCGCAGATGGAGGTCGACTACATCCGCGTCTACCGCAAGGTCGGCACTCAGGACGGACTTGTCGGCGCGAACGTGCCCGATCCTGAGCCGGATCCTGATCCAGAGCCCGACCCTGCGCCGAGTGTCGATCCGGCATATGTTCCTTCGACCGGCGATCCGACGGTCTACGACGGCTACGAGCTTTCCTGGAGCGACGAGTTCAACGGCACGGGCGCGCCCGATGCGTCGAACTGGGACTACGAGCTCGGCTACGTGCGCAACAACGAGGCGCAGAACTACACGCGCGACAACGCGGTCATGAAGGATGGCGCGCTCGTCATAACCGGCAAGAAGGAGCAGGACGGCACCTATACGTCGTCGTCGATCGTCACGAAGGGGCAGAGGCACTTCCTCTACGGACGCTACGAGTTCCGCGCGAGGATTCCGACATCCGGCGGCGCGTGGCCCGTGATGTGGATGATGGGCACCAACTACACGTGGCCGAACGGAGGCGAGATCGACATACTCGAGTACTACTGCGGCACGGTTCTCTGCAACTGGTGCTGGGGCGGAAATGACCCGAACAACATGTACAGCCAGAGCTGGAACGCGAAGCGCACTCCGCTCACCGATTTCACGAACGTCGACCCCGACTGGGTGAACAAGTTCCACGTCTGGCGCATGGACTGGACGGAGGAGCGCTGCGACGTTTATGTCGACGGAGTCTGGATCAACGGACAGGACCTCTCGCAGACGCTCAATCCCAACGACTACGGCGAGGGGACGGCCGGCATTAGCCCGTTCCGCAAGCCCCAGTACATCCTCCTCGACATCGCGATGGGCGGCAACAGCGGCGGCACGATCGACGATTCGGCGCTGCCGATGGTCATGGAGGTCGATTATGTCCGCTGCTACAAGCGCACCGGCACGAACGAGGGCATGTTCGTCCCCGCGCCGATCGACATCACGCCCGGGACCGGTGCCGATTACGAGCCCGACAGCTCCGCGCCGGCGAAGGTCGACGGCTACCGCCTCTGCTGGAACGACGAGTTCAACGAGGGGAACTATCCCGCCGCCGCGAACTGGAACGTCACCGAAGGCAGCACCGTCGCGGTCGGGAACGGCGTCCTCGCGATGACCGCGCAGAAGCAGGGCGACGACCTGACATGGGCATGCGTCGACAACAAGAACCTCCACTCCTTCACGAACGGCATAATCGACATCCGTGCGCGCATCCCGGTGACGAAGGGCCTGTTCACCTCGATGTGGACCGAGACTCTTCAGCACGACGCGAACTTCTACGCCTACATGGAGTTCCTTGACGCGAGGTGGATCTCGGGCGCGCCTCTTGTCGCCGGATGGTGGCAGTGGAATCCGAACGGCGACAACGGCCAGTGGTACGATCGCCAGATCGCCAACCTCGTCGAGAAGGATCCCAAGTGGGCGGCAAAGTTCCATGTGTGGCGCTACAAGGTGGACAGCGAGAACGTGACCATAAGCATCGACGGCGCGCAGATCTTCACGTATCCGCTTGCGTGGATGTACCACAACGGACTCTGCACTGTCGGCAGCGACCGCTTCCCTCATTATCTCACGATGAAGCTCACGAGCGACCTTGCTTCGGCGACTCTTGACGAGACGCGTCTTCCTGCGAAGCTTGAGGTCGACTACGTCCGCTGCTACGAGCTAGGCGAAGAGACCGTCGACCCCGGCGAGGATCCAGGTGGCGACCCCGCTCCGACTCCTACTGGAAGGCTCTCCACGACCTCTGCCGGATTCTCCGTCACGAAGGCGCTCATGGGCCGCAATGCGTCGTCGACGGGCTGGGACTATCAGCAGAGCGATGTATCCGATCTTGCTTCCGCGCTTGCGGCGACGCCTCTCGCCCAGTGGACCGCTACGCGCAAGGTCCTAGCTGGATACACGACTGAGGCGCATGGAGACTTCAACTATGACCTCGCCGGCAACCTCTGGGGCGGCATCCCTCCTGTCAACGGCCTTGAGGCATATGTCAACGGCGACCGATGGGAGCACAGCAGGTGGGTGATGGTCCGTTCCTCCGCGACTCTCGTCGTTCCCGAGGCCGGCGCGTGGACAATCTGCCTTGGCACGGTGCAGAGCGCCGACTTCGCGGTGACGATCACCGGCGCCGACAAGACGTTCACAATGGCCACTTCGGACTACGCCGAAGGTCGGGCCGTTAAGACGTTCAACTTCCCGTCGGCGGGAGAATATGCGCTTTCCGTCGACTGGTACACTAACGACGGCGACAACCTCTTTCTGGAACTCTCGTCCGCTCCTGGCGAGGTGGCGTCGGCGAACTTCTCCACCAACACGTTCTCGCTCATCGGCGAGGCGGTGCGCAATCCTGTCGCGGACGGCGTCCAGGCGAACTACCGGTACTATCGCTTCAAGGTTGAGAACATCAGAAACGCTGGTTCGCAGATGATGCAGTTCTCTGAACTCGAGCTGTGGAATGTTGGGCAGAATGTCACCGCTTGGCGTGCCGGATACTCGGCAGATACGACGACAAAGCCGGTCAACGGCGCAAATGGCGATGAGATATCACCTGGCAATGAGCAGCCGGGGAATGTGCTGGACGGCAGCCTCGATTCGAAGTGGCTCGACTTCCGCGCGTCGCCCACGCAGTCGCAGGCAGTGCGCGATGCAGTCTGGATCGTCGTTGACTTCGGCAAGGCGCAGCAGGTGACCGGATACAGGTGGTTCACTGCGGGCGACGAGCATGGACGAGATCCAACGGCCTGGCGTTTCCAGGGCTCGAACGACGCATCGGCGTGGTACGACCTCGATGTGGTTTCCGAATACGCGCCGACTGCCGACCGCAAGACTCTTGCCTATGCCGCCGGACTGAAGACGGCGGTGCCGTATGTGCCCGCTGAACCCGAGCCAGAAGACCCGGATCCGGTCGACCCGGCGTATGTTCCGTCCACCGGCGAGCCGACGGTCTACGCCGGATACTCCATGGCGTGGAACGACGAATTCAACGAGGAGGGCGCGCCGAACTCTGCTGACTGGCGCGTCGACGATGGCTCCGATCTCACATGCACGGGCGGCGCGCTCGTTCTGACCGCGAAAAGCACCGCGGTCGCGAACGGCGAGAACTGGTCCGCGCTCGATACAAGGGGCAAGCGCCAGTTCAAGATGGGACGCTACGAGATTCGCGCAAAGCTGCCGTTCTCCAACGGCGTCCACGCGTCCGTCTGGTTCAACGGAGACATGGGCGAAGAGTCGGAGTGGCGCTGCTACAACTTCATCGACGCGGAATACTCCTGGGTCGACGCCGGATACTTTGCGAACTCGATCGCGCAGTGGTGGGAATGGGACTCCACCGCGAAGGACGGCTGGTCGGCGCTGGACATTGCCCGTGTTTCCGAAGGCAGGGACGACTGGGCGAACAAGTACCATGTCTGGGTTCTCGACTGGGATGAGGAAAAGATCAGGGTGACTCTCGACGGCGTTCTCCAGTGGCGCCACGACATCACAGCATGGAAGACAGGTGAAAATGCGCCGCCGTTCTCCGACCCCAACAATCTGTACAAGATCATGATCGGGCTCGACAGACGCGACGTGTACGGCTCTTACGAAAGCCTGCCTCAGACATTCGAGATCGACTACATCCGCTACTACACGCCGGTTCCCCTTGGCGAGTGGCCTGCTGTCGACGGAGTGGAGACGAAGACGCCTGCGGAATTCCTTGCCGCCGCCAGGAACGGCAGCATGGTGAAGATTCCGTCGTCCTTCGCATGGGACGGTGCCGTGCTCAAGAAGGACGGCTCCGCGTGGGCTTCGCTGCCGGATATATACTCCGTGAACAATGGTGAAATCTACTTCAACCTCGGCAAGGTGGTTCCTGTGATCGGCGCGGACGCGCAGGCGACGGTCGACGGAATCGCCGTTGTCGACGGAGCGGTGAAGATCAACGTCGTGAACGCGAAGGCAGGGCTCTACTACGGCTACCGCTTCGCGACGGCGCTTGGCAGCCTCGACACCGCACCCGTTACCTGGCGCGGCGAATCCGCCGCGCAGGACGGCGATCTGCTCATCCGCGCGGGCGACGCCGGAACGGCGGGCTTCTACCGCGTCGTCGTAGGAGACCGCGCACCGCAGAATTGACCATTCGTAAAAGAGACGAATAAAAAAACGCAAAACAAACGCACATCGGTAGACGCCCGATGTGCGTTTGTGATATAATGGCGGCGAGAACTGAGAGGTGTCTGCTCGAAGGGGA
>JAEEGF012215516.1_pt1 | contig 20444 bp, 10 predicted proteins | sample 9134171 | NCBI WGS metagenome assembly JAEEGF01 (sample SAMN16246542, study PRJNA631951) | gut metagenome | biome: gut microbiome; feature: rumen; material: AP-attached | host: Bos | place: Iran: Karaj | collected 2018-10
GGACAAACGCGGCCTGTAAATTCTGGGAATGAGGAGGTCTTTAAAAGCCTCCAAGCGGCCATGTCAAACTGGCCCTTGTAGAGCGCGTCGTTCCATTCTGGAATAAAATTGTGGAGGGGGCAGCCGGTGACCATGCCCTTTAGGCAAATGGCGCTTTGGCACATCGGAACGCCGCAGTCCATGCAGCGCGCGGCCTGTTTTTTGCGCTCGGCCTCGTCTAGCGGCGTGTGGAACTCGTTAAAGTTCTTGATTCTTTCGGCGGGCGGAATGTCGCCGTTGTCCTTTCTTTCGTAGTCCAAAAAGCCAGTCGCCTTTCCCATCTTTGTATGTCCTCCTGTAAAACGGCAAAAAAAAGACGCTGTGGGAACAGAATCACTTTGCTTAGGGCAAAATAATCCCATTTCCACAGCGTCATTGCCGTTTATGGGGCATATTTTAGCGAATTTTAGGCGTTTTTGTCAATACGGAGGGGTTTACATTCCGCTCGGAAAGTCGATAAAGACGCCGGCGACGCCTTTTTCTTCCTTTAATTTCTTCATTACAAGCTGTACGCCGACGGTTTCGGTGTTGTAGTGACCGCCCGCGATTACGTTGAGTTTTTCTTCCTTAATAGGGTTGTAATCGCAGTGGCCGATTTCGCCGGTGATGTAGCAGTCAAGGCCCTCTTTCCAGGCGGCCCAGTGGTCTTCTCCCGCTCCGCCCGAGACGATGCCGACGGTGGAAATTTTCTTTGGGCCAAAAGAAAGGATCTGGTTGGGCTTGGCTTTCAAAAGCGCGGCGTCCGCCAATTGCTCGATGGTCATCGGCTTTGGAAGGCGGCCCTTTACGCCGATTGTCATTCCGCGCCAGGCGGCAAAGTCCTTTGCGGCCTTAAGGCCAAGGCGGCGGGCCATGCCCCAGTTGTTTCCGGCTTCTTTGTTTGCGTCAAGGGGAATGTGGTAGCCGATCAAGGCCATGTCGTTTTTTATAAAGGCCGCCACGCGCTGGTAGTGGAGGTCGGTCATAATTTCGCAGCCGCCCCAGTAAAGGCCGTGGTGGACGAACAAAACGTCGCAGCCTTGGCGGGCCGCTTCGAGGGCGGTGTCCAGGCTTGCGTCAACGGCAAAGGCCGCTTTCTTTATTTTCTTTTTGTCGGGAGCGGAGTTTTGGATTTGGATTCCGTTCCTGCTGGGGTCCGCCTCGTAGTTTTCTTTTTTAAGGAACGAGTTGAAATACGCGTCAAGTTCGTAAAGGGTCATATCGATTCTCCTATTAATTGCCGCTGCCGTGGCTTTTGTAGCAAAAGCGTTCAAGCTCTTTTATTGTTTGCGTGGCGCACCAGCTGGGCTCAAAAGAAGTTTTGTCGCGCTTTTTTCCAAGGAAAAGCCAAGAAAAAATCGGATTTGTCTGCGCCACAAAGCCGTAGCCCGGCGTCGTGTATTCCTTGATCGACTGCAAGTTCAAAAAGCGGGATTCCGGAAAAATCGTCTCAAGCTTGGCTTGGGGCAAAAAGGCGCTTGCGTCGCTGGCCACAAAAACTTTTTTGCCGGGATAGCGTTCCGCCGCGATCTTTGCCAAGGCCTTGTAAGAGCTTTCGTAAATGTCGTGAAAGCGCTTGCCCCTGGATTGAAAGGCCATTTGCTTTTTGATTCCCTCGCTTCCGCCCAAAGAAAAGGCGTCCCAAATCAAGGAAAAACGGCGGAAGAATTTTGAGTTTCCCAATTCCCGCTTGTACATGTCGGCCGCCAAAACAGTCCAGCCGCGCCTGGCCAAAAGGATAAAGTATGGCTCGTAAGAAAGAGATTCCGCCATAACGTCCGGAACAAAAATCATAACCGCGTCTTTTTGGACTCTTGCGTCGCTGTTGTAAAAAGTGTACAAGGTGAAGTTTCTTTGGTCTCTGACGTCCACGGCCTTTTTTAGCTCAAAGCTTTCGTTGTTTAGCGGAGCGGAAAAGAACTCCCGTTCTACGTCGACGTTGTAGCGGCGTGTTTGAAGGCGGATCGGCCTGCCGGTTATTTCTATAGAAAGAAGGATTATTGTAGCGATTAGGAGAATGACGGAAGCGATAAAGAATTTTAGGCTGTAGGAGTCGACAAACAGCCTTTGCGAAAATCGCACCAAGCTGCGGTAGTTGATGACCGCGCAAAGCAAGCTTAACGCCAAAATCGCGATGTTGGACGACCTAAGGCCCCAAGCAAAGGCCGACAAAATTATAGTCAAAACGCTAAAAGGCCCCAAAAGGCTAAGCGCGTCAATTCTTGTTCGCCTGGTCCAAAACACGCGCGCGTTCAACACAAGCATCATGCTAAGCGCGAGAATTTCCCCAGTCCAAGGAGTCAGAATTTCCATAGGGTGATTCTAGCGCAAATCCACGCCCTATACAACCCGCTCAAAATGCGCTAAAATAGAAAAACTATGGCAGATTACCACAAATTTGACCCCGCGCCCGAAGGAACGCCCGTGGCGGGCTTTGTTCATTTGCATGTTCACTCAGACTATTCGCTTTTGGACTCTTGCGCCACCTTGGACAAGCTTGTCGCCAAGGCCAAGCGCCTCAATATGCCCGCCCTCGCTTTGACCGACCACGGAAATATGTTCGGCGCGCTCAACTTTGAAAAGCTCTGCCACGTCAACGGAATCAACCCGATTGTCGGCGAAGAATTTTACGTGGCCTACGGAAGCCATACCGAAAAGAACGACGTTCCTTTTGCCAAGGGGAACGGACACAAGGCGCACTATTTTCACTTGATCCTTTTATGCGAAAACCAGTTGGGCTACGAAAATATGTCCTGGCTTTCCAGCCGCGCCTTTTGCGACGAAAACGCCATTTATTACGGAAAGCCTCGCATCGACTTTGAGATGCTAAAGGAACGGCACGAGGGCCTCATTTGCCTTAGCGCTTGCATTCAGGGCGAGATTCCCCAGTACCTTCTTTCGGGCCGAACGGAAGAAGCCTACAAAATCGCGCGCGAATACAAGGAGCTTTTTGGCCCCGACCATTTTTACATCGAGCTTCAGGATCACGGAATCCCCGAGCAAAAAATCGTCGCCGAAAAATTGATAAAGCTCGCGCGCGACTTGGACATTCCGATGGTCGTCACTAACGACATTCACTATGTGGAAAAAGAAGACGCCGAGGCCCAAGACGCGCTCCGCTGCATCGGCTTTAAGAATATTATGACCGAGCCCCACCAAAAGATGGGCGGCGACATGGACTTGGACAACTGGTACTTTAAGACCGAGCAAGAAATGCGCTTGCTCTTTCCCGAGTTGCCGGAAGCCTACGCCAACACGATCAAGATCGCCAACATGTGCAACCTTACGATCAAGCAATACTCTACGCCCGAACTTAAAGGCTGTCTTCCGCGCTTTGAGCTCCCCGCCGAATTCCGCACGCACGGCGACGACTACCAGAGCGACCAAAACGACTACGTAAAATATTTGGTTGAAGAAGGCCTAAAAAAGCGCTACAAGGAAATCACTCCCGAAATCCGCGAACGCGCCGACTACGAGATGAACACGATTTTTACGATGGGCTTTTCCGGCTACTTTTTGATCGTATGGGAATTCATCCACTGGTCCAAGTCTCTTACGGACAACGTTCACAATTGCCCCAAGCATTACATACCGATTGGTCCAGGTCGCGGATCCGGCGCCGGAAGCCTTGTCGCTTACTGTATGGAAATCACCGACTTGGATCCTTTCCGCTACGGCTTGATTTTCGAACGCTTTCTAAATCCAGAGCGCGTTTCAATGCCTGACTTTGACGTTGACATGGACTTCGACTTTAGGCAAGAAATCATCCAGCACACGCGCGATTTGTACGGCGACGAATGCGTCGGCCACATCGTAACTTTTGGAACCTTAAAGCCCAAAAACTGCATCACCGACGTTGGACGCGTTCTTAACATTCCGCTCGCCGAAGTAAACATGCTAAAAAAAGGCATCCCTGACGACGACTTAAAAATCACTTTAAAGGACACGCTCTCCGAGCCGACAGAAAAGCATCCCAAGGGCGGCGGCTTGATTCCTTACAAGGACGACCCCCGCTACAAAAAACTTTTTGAGCTTGCCCTAAAGTTGGAAGGCGTAAAGCGCAACACTGGCCTCCACGCTTCGGGAATGGTTATCGGCCTTACGCCGCTTCCTGACTGGGCGCCTGTATTCAAAGACCCCAAGACTGGCGAAGTCGGCGTTCAATACACGATGGACATCATCGAGCCTTGCGGCCTTGTAAAGTTTGACTACCTTGGACTAAAAACGCTTTCGCTGATTCGCTATACGGAAGACATCGTCAACAAGCACAGAAAGCCCGGCGAGCCTGAGTTCAAGACGGAAGACGTTTCTGAGTCCGACGCCGAAACTTTTAAAATGCTTTCAAACGGAGACAGCGTGGCGATCTTCCAGTTTGAGTCTCCGGGCATGCAAAAAATTTTAAAGCAGTTCCAGCCCGAAAAGCTTGAGGACCTTGTAGCCCTCAACGCGCTTTACCGACCGGGCCCGATGGACTGCATTCCCCAGTACATCGAAGGAAAGTGGAAGCCCGAGACTATTCACTATCCCGACCCGTCGCTAGAAGGCTTGCTAAAAGAAACTTACGGCGTAATGGTTTACCAAGAGCAAGTAATGAAAGTCGCCCAAATCATCGCGGGCTTTACTCTTGGCGGAGCGGACATGCTGCGCCGCGCGATGGGTAAGAAAAAGATGGACGTCTTGATGGGAAAGAAAAAAGAGTTCGAAGAAGGCGCGATGAAAAACGGCTACACCAAAGAGCACGCCGACGAAATCTTTGACATTATGATTCCTTTCGCGGGCTACGGCTTTAACAAGAGCCACGCCGCGGCTTATTCCGTTTTGGCTTACAGAACCGCTTGGCTTAAGTGCCATAAGCCCGCGGAATTTATGGCGGCCAACCTTACAAACGAAATCACTTCCACCGACACTTTGCCGGTTTACATTCAAGAAGCGCGGCGAATGGGAATTCCCGTCGATCCGCCGGACGTAAACCGTTCCGACATTTACTTTGACGTAGTTGACGGCCACATTGTTTTTGGCCTTAAAGGAATCAAGGGCGTTGGCGAAAGCGCCGCGCAGTGCGTGGTTGACGAGCGGGCCAAGAACGGCCCTTACAAAGACTTTTTGGATTTCTTGGAGCGTGTTGACACAAAGACCGTCAACAAGCGAGCCCTTGAAGTTTTGATAAAGACAGGCGCCTTTGACAGCCTTGGCCAAAACAGGCCGACGCTTTTGCAGAATATGGAGCGAGCGGTTTCTTACATTGACCAAATGAAAAAAAGCAAGGAAGAGGGCGCGTCGCTTTTTGAAGCTGTTGGCGAAAAAGAATTCAGCGACTTTGTCTTTGAGGAAGTGGAAGACCTTCCCAAGATGGAAAAGCTGAACCAAGAAAAAGAATGCATCGGCATTTACGTTTCGGGCCACCCGTTGGACGACTACCGAAAAGTGATCGAGTCTTGCGCCACCCTTACAAGCGCCAATTTGGAGCGCGAGGCTACGGCCGCAAAGGCTTATCTAGAAAGCGTTCCCGAGGGCGATCGATGGAAGCGCCGCAATTCAGGAAAGGCTTATGTCGCCATTGGAATGATCAGCGAGCTTAAGCCGTACCGCACAAAAAAAGGCGACGACATGTGCTTTGGAAAAATCCAGGATTTGACCGGCTTTTTGGAAGTCACTTTCTTCGCCAAAACTTGGGGCGTTGTCCGCGCCCAGCTTTCGGAAGGAAAAGTCGTCGCGCTTAAGGGAACGCTTGACGCCAGCCGCGAAAGCCCGTCGTTCTTGGTTGATGAGCTTTTGGACATCGCCACTTTGCAGGAACGTTCCATCCAACAAGTTCACATTCAGTTGGAAGACCAGTTCTGCGACGAAAAAAGAATTCAAGACTTGCGCGACTTGCTTTTGGCAAAGCAGGGAAATTGCGTTTTGTATTTTCACGTGAACACCGCGCAAGGCCCGTACATCGTAAAAGGCAACAACCAGGCAAGAGTTCCCTGCGACAAGGAATTCTTAAAAGAGCTTGAGATGATGAACGGCGTAAAAGAAGTCTGGACTTATTGAGGTAGATATGACATACGCTTTTTTGATTGTGGCCGCGGCCATTTCAATTTACGCTTTGCTGTGCGTAGTGAGAATTATTTTGACTTGGATTCCTGGCGGCAGCTACACGGGCTTTGGCCGTTTTTTGTCGGCGCTTTGCGATCCTTATTTGAATTTGTTCAGGCGGGGCTGGCTGCGTCTTGGAACGATAGATTTTTCGCCGCTCGTCGCGCTTGCGGTTTTGACCTTGGCTTCGATTCTGTTCCAAACATTGGGCGACGGAACGAGAGTGACTTTGGCCGCGATTTTGATTTTAGTTATTGAAATCGTGTGGAAGGTAGTCGCTTCGATTTTGCTGTTTTTGATTGTCGTTCTTGTGATTCGCTTGATTGTCTTTTTGAGCGGAGCGGACCGCAACTCTCCCCTGTGGGCGCAAATCGACGCAAGCCTAAATCCGTTGGTTTATACGATTACAAAATTCTTTACAGGCAACAGGTTGGTCGCGTATAAAAACGCGTTGATCTTTGCGATAATTCTGCTTTTGGTTTTGCGAATTGGCGGAGTGTTTGCGGTCGGCGCTTTGTTAAGAATTTGCGCGATGATTCCGTTCTGATAAAAAATGAAGCTTTCAGAAATCCAAACTTCAGTTTCCTCTTTGCCCGGAGTGGGGCCTGCGATGCAAAAGCAATTGGCCAACCTGAACGTTTGGACGATTGGCGACTTGCTGGGCTATTACCCGCGCTCCTACAAGGACAGGACAAAGAAAGTTTCGTTAAGCCAATTTGAAACGGCAAGAGAAGTTCACACGATCGCCAGCGTAACCGGCCACGAATGGTTTGGCTACGGCCGGATGAAGACGCTTAAAATTTTGATCAAAGATTCCACGGCGCGCGCGGAGTTGATTTGCTTTAACAGGCCTTTTTTGGAAAAAGCTTTTCCAGTTGGAGCGGTAATAGCAGTTACAGGAAGTTTTTTTGTAAAATACAACGCCTTGCAGTCCTCCGCTTTTGAGGCGGAACTGATTGCGGAGAGCGGCGCGCTGGAAGAATATGAAACGGCGGCGATTCCCGGAAGCGGAATTCTTCCTGTCTACAAATTGACAAGCGGCCTTACGCAAAAGAAAATTTCAAAAGCCATCGCCGCGGCCCTTTCGCAATGCGGAGCGGCAATCGACAACGATTTGCCTGGCGACATAATCGCGCGCCGCGATCTTATGCAAAAGCGCGACGCCATTCGAACGATCCACCAGCCAAAAGATTTTGGCCAGCTTGAATCCGCGCGGCGTACTTTGATTTACCAAGAATTGTTCGACATGCAAAAGGCCGTCTTAAAAAGGGCGGTCGAGCACAAGGGCGCGCTTCCCGCGGCCGACTTGTCGCAAGCCCAAGATTGCGGCGCGACAATTCTTGACGCGCCGCAAAAGGAACGAGTCAAGGCCTTGAGCGAAGCGAGCCTTGACCGTTCCTATAATGACGCCCCAAAAAATGCTTTTTCGCCCAGGCAAGCCGCGCTCTTGGAACGTCTTCCTTTCGCGTTGACAAAAGACCAAATGGCCGTAATAACTCAAATCAACGCCGACATCGACCGCGGCTACGACGAGCGCGCAAAGCTTTTGAAAGCCCAAGATTGCGGCGCCGCGGTCTCTAATAAAGCGCCTTGGACAATGCAGCGGCTTTTGCAGGGCGACGTCGGCGCCGGAAAAACTTTGGTCGCGCTCTTCGCCTGCCTTAGAGTCGTCGATTGGGGCGGCCAGTGCGCGATAATGGCGCCGACAGAAATTTTGGCCAAGCAGCACGCCGAGACAAGCGCCCGCTTGCTTGAAGCTGTTGGAGTCCGCGTGGCGTATTTAAGCGGAAGCATTTCCGCCGCCCAACGCTCTCCACTTTTAAAGGCTCTTAAGAGCGGCGACATAAACATTTTGATAGGCACCCACGCCTTGTTCAGCAAAACGACAGTCTACAAGGACTTGCAGCTTGTCATCGTTGACGAACAGCACCGCTTTGGCGTAATGCAGCGGCAGGCGATTGTGGAAAAGGGCCGCGCGGTTGCGGCCGGCGAGAGCGTTTATGTTTCGCCGCACCTTTTGATGATGAGCGCCACGCCGATTCCGCAAAGCCTTGCGCTGACTGTATACGGCGACCTTGACGTTAGCGTGATAAAAAGCCTTCCCGCCGGCCGCAAGCCGATTACAACATATCTTGTCGCGCAAGGCCACGAGTCCAACGCTTACGGCGCCGTCGCCAAAGAATTGCAAAAGGGCCGCCAAGCCTATTTTGTCTACCCGGCGATTGGCGCGGCAGATTTTGGTCTTGAAGAAATTTTTGATGATAATGAAATAAAATCCGCGACCGACGCCTTTGAAAACCTCTCAAAAAACGTCTTTCCCGGCTACAAATGCGCGCTCCTCCATTCAAAAATCCCGGAGGAAGAGCAGTCAAAAATATTGAACGACTTCCGCCAAAACAAGATTCAAATTCTTGCGGCGACGACTGTCGTTGAAGTAGGCGTTGACGTTCCCAACGCGACATGCATGGTCATCGAGCAAGCGGACCGCTTTGGACTTGCGCAACTGCACCAATTGCGCGGACGCGTCGGCCGCGGAAGCGAGCAAAGCTATTGCTTTTTGATTTATTCCAAGAACATCAGCCAAAACGGAATCGAGCGAATGAAAATTTTGCGGCAGAGTACGGACGGCTTTTACATTGCCGAAGAAGACTTAAAGTTGCGCGGCCCTGGCCAAATCAACGGAACCGCCCAATCCGGCGCCCTGGAGCTTGGCCTTGCAGACCTAAGCCGCGACCGCGACCTTCTCATGTTGGCCCGCCTCGACGCCCGCGACCTTTTGGCGCAGGAAATGACCGTTCCTACTTGATGTACCCTGAATCTTCCAAGTACTTGCGCCTCGTCATTACAAGATTGATAAGCTCTTGGTACATGTTGTAGTCAACTTCAAGCGCGATGGGGAAAATAAAAAATTCAGTCTCGTCGCAATAGCGTTCGATGAACTTGGGGTCGGTGACGTAGCCGAGACTGATCATGTTAGAAATGCGGTCGGCGGTTTTTAAAAGCTTGGCCTTTTGGCTTCCTTCGTTTATGATGCGGCGCAAAAAGGCAGGCTTGTCCTCTTCCTTGCGGCGGGTTACTTCCAGCACAAGACGGTAAACGTCTTCGCCTTCTTCGTCAACGTTGATGATGTTGTTTGTGTCAAAGCCAGGAATGTCTTCCACTACGTCGTGAATGCACGAGGCTTTTAAGAGCACGCTGTCGATGTAGCCGTAGTCGATGAGGATTGTCATTGTGTCCAGCTGGTGGCGGAACATGTTTCCGCCCGCTCGGCGCTCTTTTCCGATCAAGGCGGTGGCAAGCTGCATGTAAGGCGCAAGATCACTGTCGCGCAGCGTAAGCATGGCTTTGTGTTCCATCGCGCCGCTTCTGTTCACTTGCATTTCATACCTAGACATTCGCCGCCTCCTTGAACCTTTGCCTTAAAGGCTTTGCAAATACGACTTAAGCTTTTCGATTCGGTTTTGGCATTCGGCCAGCTTTTTCTTTTCTTCTTCGACCAATTCCGCGGGAGCGTGCTGGGCAAAGTTTCCGCTAAGCTTGCGCTCCGAGTTTTCGGCGTATTTTGTCTGCGTCTCAATTTCCTTGTTGAACTTGGCCTTGAGCGCTTCGATGTTTACGCTTTCGTCAACGATAAGGAAGGCCTCAAAGCCGCTTCCTACCGTTCCGATAGCGCGCGCGGGCTTTGACTCGACAAAGTCAACTTGCTTCATGCCGGCCAATAGCTCGATCATGTCAGTCTTTTCTTTGCAAACTTCGGCGGCGCTTCCGGCCTGGACAAGAATCGCCATGTTCAATTTTGCAGCCGGGTCAAGGCCGCATTCGGTTCGCAGCGCGCGGGTCTTTCCGATCAAGTCTTTAAGAACGTCAAAGCGCTCTACTACGGCCGCGTTGTCTCGTTCGTCTGCAGGTTCAGGATACGGAGCGTCGATCAACATTCCGCAGTAATTTGAAGAGCTGAGAATCTTTTGCTCGCCGGCGGCTTTTCTCGCCTCGACTATTTCCTTTACAGGAAGCTTTGAATAAATTTCTTCGGTTACAAAAGGCAAGTAGGGGTGCAGCAAGCGCAAGTTCTCTTCAAGCAAGTTCAAAAGAACTGTGGCCTGTCTGTCCTTTTCATGGTCGTCGCCGTTCTTAAAGTTGAGCTTTGTCGCCTCGACGTACCAGTCGCAGAATTCGTTCCAGAAGTATTCCATCAAGGCGCTGGCCGCGTCGTTGTAGCGGTAGCCTTCCAAAGCGGCGCGGGCCAACTTTGCCGCGTTGTTCAAGCGAGCGTAAATCCATTTGTCAAGCTCGGTCAAGTCTGCGTCTGTGACCGGAATCAAGTTGCGGCCTTCCAAGTTTCCCAAAAGGTAGCGGCTTGCGTTCCAAACCTTGTTGCAAAAGCGGCTTCCCAACTTGAACGAGTCTTTGTCAATCAAAATGTCTTGGCCTTGCGCGCACATAAAGCCCAAAGTGAACTTGAGCGCGTCGGCTCCGTACATGTCGATGATTTCTAGCGGATCCATTCCGTTCCCCAAAGACTTTGACATCTTGCGGCCCTGCTTGTCGCGAACCAAGCCGTGAATGTAAATGTCGTGGAAAGGCGCCTTTCCGGTGAACTCAAGGCCGGCCATAATCATGCGGCTGACCCAGAAGAAGATGATGTCGTAGGCGGTTACAAGCGCGGTTGTCGGATAGAATGTTTCAAGGTCCTTTGTCTTTTCCGGCCAACCAAAAGTTGAGAATGGCCAAAGCCAAGAGCTGAACCAAGTGTCCAAAACGTCTTCGTCTTGATTAAGCTGGTCCGCGCCGGCGCCGCACTTTGGGCACTTTGACGGATCTTCGCGGCTTACGATAAGCTCGCCGCACTTTTGGCAGTACCAAGCCGGAATGCGGTGGCCCCACCAAATCTGGCGGCTTACGCACCAGTCGCGGATGTTTTCCATCCAGTGCGTGTATGTGTTTTCCCACTTGCGCGGGTAGAATACGATGTCTCCGTCCTTCCAAGCCTTGAGCGCCTTGTCGGCGAGCGGCTTCATTTTTACGAACCATTGGTAAGACAAATACGGCTCGACGATCGTTTTGCAGCGGTAGCAGTGGCCCACCGAGTGAACCATTTTTTCTTCGCCCTTGAACAAGCCGGCTTCGGTCAAGTCTTCGATGACCATTTTGCGGGCGGCTTCGGGCTTGAGTCCGCGGTATTTTTCGGGAACGTTTTCGTTGAGGCGGCCGTCTGGAGTCAAAAGGTTGACGACTTCCAAATTGTGGCGCTTTCCGACTTCCCAGTCGTTGGGGTCGTGGGCCGGCGTGATTTTTACCATGCCGGTTCCAAACTCTTTGTCAACGTATTCGTCGGCGATGATAGGAATTTCTTTTCCTGTAATCGGAAGCTTAAGCTTTTTTCCGACAAGGGCGGTGTAGCGCTCGTCGGTGGGGTTTACGGCGACGGCTGTGTCGCCAAAGAATGTTTCGGGGCGGGTAGTGGCCACTTCTATCTTTCCGCTTCCGTCGGCGTACTCGTAGTAGATGTGGTACATCGCTCCCTGCGTGTCCTCGTGGTCAACTTCGTCGTCGGCTAGAGCGGTTCCGCAGCGGGGGCACCAGTTGACAAGCCTCTGTCCCTTGTACATAAGGCCGCGCTCGTAGAGGGTGACGAACACGTCGCGGACGGCCTTGCTTAGGCCTTCGTCGTAGGTAAAGCGCTCGCGCTCCCAGTCGGTGGAGTTTCCAAGCTTTCTCTGCTGTTTTACGATGATGTCGTGATGTTCGTGGGTTACTTGCCATGTGCGCTCGACAAGCTTTTCGCGGCCCAAATCGTAGCGGGTCTTTCCTTCTTTTTTGAGCGCGCGCTCTACGACGTTCTGCGTCGCGATTCCCGCGTGGTCGGTTCCTGTAAGCCAAAGGGTGTTGTCGCCCTTCATGCGGTGGTAGCGGACGACGATGTCCTGCAAAGTGTTGTTAAGGCCGTGGCCCATGTGCAAAACGCCCGTTACGTTGGGCGGCGGAATCACCACTGAATAAAGGGCCGGATTCTTTTTTCCGTCCTTGCAGTCCGCGCATTTGCATTCCCATTCCGCGTGAATGGGGCTGACCGGGTCGCTGGCCGGCTTAAAGCAGCCCTTGCTTTCCCAGTCCTTGTAAATTCTATCTTCAAAGTCTTTTGGATTGTACGCTTTCTCTAGTTCTATCGCTTTCATAGCGTTCTATTTTAATGAATTTTGGGGAATTGTTCAATTGAATTTTGGACGAGAGAGTAGCGCGGGGCGGGCGATGGGTGGAATTCGCTTGAAATTTCGTCTAATTTACTCCCGGCCTTTTTGGGACAAAAGTCCTAGGTTTTTCGTTCCTAATTACTCAATACAAGAAAAAAAAAGTGTAGTAAAATAACCTTAAAATATTTAATTTAGGGGGATATTGTGAGAAAGTTTGTTGGTGTCGTCGCGATTTTTGCGGCGATGTTGTTTGCGCTTTTATCTTTTGGCTGTTCAAATGTTGTAAGCAAAGGATTGAATGATTCAAATGGAATCAGTTTTATTGCGGACGATGGAACTTTTACCATCAATGGAAATGCTTGTAAAAAAACAGGGATGGTGAACATTCTTGCTTCTCGCGCGACTATTACGGGCGCTGATCCTGCATGCGTCGCTTCTAACGCGAAAAATATCTACAAGGGCGCGTTTAGAACAGGCCGGGAAATTACGCTAAGCCCTTTCGCTATTTCAAAATACGAAGTTACTCAAGAGCTTTATTCCGCTGTTATGGCTGGAAACCCTTTGGGAATCAGTTCAAATCCGGCGACTTTTTCTAACAATCCATGTAATGGCGAAAAGCAAGAATACCGCCCCATAGAGCATATTTCTTGGTTTGACGCCGTTTATTTTTGCAATTTGTTGACAGACAAACTTTTAGGCCGGAATAAAAGGGTTTATGCAATTACAAATATAGAAATAAGCTCCGATAAAACATTTATACTTAACGCGGATGTAACGATTGACCTTACAAAAGGCGGATTTCGTTTGCCAACGGAAGCGGAATGGGAGTTTGCGGCTCGCGGCGGCGACCCTTCCGCGGCGGAATGGAACTATATGTTTCCTAGCAAAGAAGGCGAAGCAGGAATAACGTATAACTCTGATGAAAATTCCGCTCTTGACGAAATTGCATGGTGCAATCAAAACAGCGAATCAAAAAGCCACGAGGTTGGATTAAAGTCCGCAAACTCTCTTGGCCTTTATGACATGAGCGGAAATGTTTGGGAGTGGTGCAACGATTGGTACAACGAAGATCTTGAAACTGGAAACGCGACAGATCCAATTGGTCCCGACTCCGGCGAAAAGCGCGTAAAGCGCGGTGGCGCTTGGAATTGTTACGCTCGCTGTTGTTCGTCATTCTATAGAATTGATATTTATAATCTTGAAGGCGACAGCATCGGAAATCTTGGTTTCAGGCTTGCCCGCACGATGCCTGCTTCGGTTAATAATAATGACATGCTTAATGTTCCCTTGACGTTGGAAGCGATTGAAGCCGGCGTTAAAGTTGCCTTTAAAAACAATGCCGCGGGTTCTGTCGTTTACAAAATAAACGGTGGATCTAAGCAAGCAATCGCGAGTGGAAGCGAAAAAGAAATAATTCTTGCGAACATCGGAGACAGAGTTGAGTTCTACGGCGACAACGCGACATACACAACCGGAGGCAATTACAGCAATATCGCTTGCGACAAGGATTGCTATGTTTACGGCAATATAATGAGCCTTGTAAATAGTTCCGCTTTTGCAAGCGCCAAGAAGTTGACAGGGGAATACACATTCAGGGAACTCTTTATGGGCAACGCTCACATAAAGAACAAGGCTGGAACGGAATTGCTTTTGCCGGCCACTACGCTCACAGATGATTGTTATTCGCGAATATTTAGCGGTTGTAGAGGGCTGACTGCCGCGCCTGCATTGCCGGCGACAACACTTGCATACGGTTGCTATTATAGAATGTTCCATGACTGCAGCGGATTGACTGTCCCGCCTGCATTGCCAGCCACAACGCTTGCGTATGGTTGTTACCACGATATGTTTTTTGGTTGCGGCGAATTGATTGAGGCGCCAGAACTTCCGGCCACAACGCTAGCGCAAAGTTGCTACGAAAACATGTTCTCTGACTGTAAGAAACTAACAAAAGCGCCAACGCTTACAGCAGCGACGCTTGAGGTAAAAAGCTATTGGCATATGTTCTATGGTTGCAGCGGACTAAATAGCGTCGCTTGCTATGCCACGGACATTAGCGCTGCAGGGTGTGTGGCTGACTGGCTCGTTGGCGTTGCCTCTAGCGGAACCTTTACAAAGGCGGCAGGCATTGCTGTTGACGAAAATGGCGGTTGGCAATCAAACAGTACAAGCGGAATCCCGACAGGTTGGACAGTAAGTGGCAGCGGAAATCAAACTCTTTATGCAATAAAAATTGCTGACAATATTGCCCACGGAGAAGTAAAGTCAAGCAGGACAAGCGCCGCTAACGGAACAAGCGTCAAGCTTACAATAATTCCCGAAAGCGGATATAAACTGAAAACGCTCACAGTAAAAGGCGAGGACGGCTCTGAAATTGCGACAAGCGGTAGCTACAACGCAAGGACGTTTGCAATGCCCGCCAAAGACGTAACAGTTGTCGCGACATTCGTAGTAAAACCCAACAATGAATCTTCTTGGGCCGAGGATCTCCTTTCAAACTATAACGAAGGAACTTTCTATAGGTATTGGTTCTCTGATTTGGGATTGACCTCTTTGCAGGATTACTTGGAACGCGGCCATGACTTGGCGTATTTCCAATCGACTTCCGGCGTAAAAGTTATGATTGACAGACCCTATGGCGACGAAGATCCAACCGTAGTCGCCCTTGACGCTAAAGGCAACTTTTGGGTGTTTAATACCGACGGAGAGGATTGTTCAGTAAAAATCAAGGTTGACGATGTTGAGAAAACATTGACACAGGGCTTGTACAAGTACGACACGTTGTACATCTATGATACTAATGGATGGGCTCATAACACTTGGTCTGTGTCTGAACTCAAATAATCCAACGATTAACAAAACAAGCCAGCGTACTTTAACGGGCGGCGTCTAGCCGCCCGTTTTCCCCCTAATTTTTCTCCAATTTCTCAAAAAAATTTCCTTGCAAAATCGCAAAAATGGGTTTACAATGGAATGATATAGAAAGGAGAAAAAAAGTTGGCAAAAAAACGTTTTTTCCAATATGTCGGCAACACGCCGATTATTCCTATTTCGGTCAAGATTTTGGCGATTTTCATCTCGCTCATTTTGATGTCAAATTTCATGACCAATTTGATTTCCGTTCAGCTTTCGCAAAGGCAAGTTACGGAATTGACCAACAGGCTGACTGTCACGCAGCTAAAGGAACTATACAAAAACGCGTCCAGCCAATATCAAATTTACTCTTACAAAAAGAACAAGGAAGAATGCCTTGAGACGCTAAAAAACTCGGCAAAGGAAGAATTCTCCAGCCGCCACAGTTTGGCGCTAGGCTTTGACCGCACCGGCGTGGCCCTCTTTTGCGCCAGCGCCGACGGCTCCGACTTGCTTAGCTTTCCGGACAAGACCGCCCTTGACATTTTGAACGATAACTACGACAAGGGAATCATAGAGGGCCAAATCAACTTTGAGCTTCGGGGAGCGGAATACCACGGCATTTACAAGTACTCCGAAGACTGGAACGTATACCTAGTCCGCGCCGAGTCGCGCAACGACACCGCCCGCTACAAAATCACGATTATGGCGATCATCACTGCGGTAATCCTTATCCTTACGGTAATCTTCGTCGCGTTGGGCGTTTACATGTTCAAGGCTGTTTTTGCAAGCATTTCAAAAATCACAAAGAGCCTTTACGACATGCAGCAGCGCTCGCAATTGGACACGATCGACATCGACGACGCTCCCAACGACGACGTCACCTACATGGCGGCCTCGTTCAACTCGCTTTCGGTTTCGGTAAACAACTTGTTGACCACTTTCCAAAAGTTCGTTTCAAAGGACGTCGTCTCCAAGGCTTACAGCGACCACACTATCAAACTGGAAGGAATGCAGCGCGAGCTTACGATTTTGTTCAGCGACATCAAGAGCTTTACCTACAGAACCGAGACTTTGGGAAACGAAATCATCGACCTTTTGAACGTTCACTACAACAATGTAATCCACGACGTCCACGAAGAGAACGGCGTTGTAGGCTCCATCATCGGAGACGCGATTTTGGCGATTTTCGGCTCGCTCAAAAATCCTGAGCTAAAGTCGCTTGAGGCGATCGACGCCGGCTGGCGCATCACTTACGTAACCGCCGACCTTCGCGAAAAGATGAAGGCGCAACGCAAAAAGATTGAAGAAACCCGCAAGCTTACCGCCGCGGAAGACAGAATCTACAAGGCGGTCTTGCTTGACATCGGCGTCGGCATTGACGGCGGAACGGTATTCTACGGAAACATCGGTTCCGACGAACACATGACCAACACTGTAATCGGCGACAACGTAAACTCGGCCAGCCGCTTGGAAGGCGTGACCCGCATTTACCACTTGCCGATTGTCGTTTCCGAATACATCGTTGACGACGTAAAGGACAAGAGCGACCGCTACAAGTTCTACGAAATCGACACGATTCAAGTAAAAGGAAAGACAAAAGGAAAGAAGATTTTCTTCCCGCTTGACACCGAGAACGAAAGCCAAAAGGGCCTTGAAAAGCAGTTTGACATTTACGAAGAGGCCTTGCAGGCTTACTACGAGGGCGATTGGAAAAACGCCAGAAAGCTTTTCAAGCAGGTCAAGATGGAAGTGGCCGACGTATTCTTGGAGCGAATGGGCGCCCGCGGAAACGCGCCTGATAAATGGAGAGGCATATGGGCAATGACGACAAAGTAAAAGAGCTTACTTTATTCTTGGGCGACGAGCTGGAAAGCGTCCGCCGCTCAAAGAAAGTCAGGGTTTACGACCTTGAGACTGAATACGCAAAGACCCGCAACAACCGTCTTTGGAACGTTTGGCTTGCGCTGGGCTTGACTTTCGTCGCGGTAATTCTTGTCACGATTTTTACAGTCCGCGGAATCGGAAAAAGCGCCGAAAAAATCGACGTAAACCTTTCTTCATTCGAAGACTTGAACTTGCAAAACCTCTTTAACCAGTTGGAGCGCGCCCAGGAAAATTTTGAGGAAGCCTCAAAGCGCCGCGCCTCTTTGCAGGGAGCGCTTGACGCCCGGTTGGAAAGGGCCAAGCAAAAAATGCAGGCGGACTTGGACTTGCTAAAAAGGACGAGCCTTTCAAAAACCGCTCTCGCCGCGCGCAGGGAAAAAATCCAAAGCGACTACAACAAGGAAATTTCTGCGGCCCATTCCGAGCTTGACGAGCAGCTTAAGACCGCCGACGCGGAAGCCAAGCAGTACGAAGAGCAGCTAAAGTCTTACGACAGCGAGAACGTTGCCCGCGCCCAGGAATGGGAGCGCAAGATGGACAGCGAGCGCCAAGCCCGCCAGCTGGAAAGGCAAAAATTGGTTGACGACTACGAGGCGCAGCTTGCCGAAGCCAAGAATCTTTTGGAAGAAACCCGCAAAAAGGACTTTGAGGAGCGCAAGAACGCCACAAACGAAATCACCAAGCGCTACGAGGAAGAAATCGCGGGCTACGACCCTGTCATAAAGGATTCAAAGGTTACAAGCGTTATCACAAGCGCCAACCAAAATCCCTTGGGAGCCTTTAACCGCGAAAGCCTTTTGGGCGAGGAAGCTCCTGAGCTTAGCGAAGAATTTTCGGCGGCCTTGGACAAGGCTTTCGCCGATTACGGCGACTTGGAAGTTTTGTTGTCAAAGTCGGCGGCCATTCCCCAGCGCAATACGATGAAAAGCGTCGTCGCGGGCGAAAAAAAGCTTTCTTACACAATCGCCAATAATTTGGCCCGCGCCGCCATCAACGAAATCAAGGCCAAGGACGGCTTGAATTCCGCCGCCAGCCAAGAGCTTGACGATATGAAAGTCCAGGTCGAGGAAGCCCAAAGGCTTGTAGCCGAGGCCAGCGAAGCCCGCGACTTTGAAAGGAAGGCCAGCCAGTCCTACGTAAACATTTTGAATTCCTCTTTGGTTGACGAAAAGACGGCAGGCTTTGTCCTAGATCCGGCCAACGAGCACGGCCCGGCGGTCTTTATCCGCGACGCCTGGATGCAAAGCGTCACCCGCGACGGAACGACAAAAGTTGAGGTTTATAATGGCAGGACAAAGGCCGCCACGGGAGCGCTGCTTTTCTACGCCGACAACTACTACATTTCGCTCGACAAGCCCGAACTCGCCGCCAGCTTGACAGTTGGCAGCACATTCAGAATAAAAAAGTAGGTTGATTTTTTTCTATATATGCGCTACAATTAAAGGATATGGAATTTGCAGAAAGCGCTACATTTAAGAAAATCATAGACCCCATTCGCTTTGGCATTGACGTAGGTTCCACCACCGTAAAGGTGGCGGCCCTTGGTCCTGGCGACGAATTGCTTTACAGCGCGTACGAACGACACCGCGCGGACATTCGCTCCACAATCATATCAGTAGTAAACAACGCCCTTGACTCTTTGGAAAAACAATGCCCGGAGGGCGCGGCGCAAACACTTAGCGTTAAAGTCACCGGAAGCGGAGGACTAGCCGTAAGCCAGTGGCTCAACGTTCCCTTTATCCAAGAAGTAATCGCGGCCACAACCGCCGTCCGAAAAATCATTCCGCAAACCGACGTAGTGATCGAGCTTGGCGGAGAGGACGCTAAAATCACATACTTTAAAGGCGGCGTCGAGCAGCGCATGAACGGAACTTGCGCCGGCGGAACGGGAGCCTTCATCGACCAAATGGCCGCGCTTTTGGAAACGGACGCGGGCGGCCTTAACAAGCTTGCGGCCGGCGCCACTACGATTTATCCGATCGCCGCGCGCTGCGGCGTTTTTGCCAAGACTGACGTTCAGCCCTTGATCAACGAAGGCGCGCGCAGGGAAGACATCGCGGCCTCGATTTACCAAGCCGTAGTAACTCAAACAATTTCTGGCCTGGCTTGCGGAAAGCCGATTCGCGGCAAGGTAGCCTTTTTGGGCGGACCCTTGCACTTTATGGAGCAGCTTCGCCAGCGCTTTATCGAAACCTTAAAATTAAAGGACGACGAAATAATCGTCCCTGAAAATTCCCAGCTTTTTGTGGCTCAGGGAGCGGCGTATTCGGCCGAGCGAAAATTCGCTTGCGGTCCCGACGGAAAAACTTTTGACTTTCCTTCGATCGCGCAATTCCGCGAGTCGCTAAAAAATCTTGTAGGCGCGGAGCTTCACGAAGTCCAGCGCTTGGAGCCTCTCTTTAGGAGCGAGGAAGAGCTTAAGGAATTCCGCGAGCGCCACGCCAGCGAAAAAGCCTTGCGGGGCGACTTGGACGCGGCCAAGGGACCTGTCTTCCTTGGATTGGATTCCGGCTCTACGACGACAAAGGCTGTCCTTACAGACATCGACGGCCGCATCTTGTGGAACTTTTACACGGCCAACGCGGGAAACCCCGTCGACATCGCCGTAAAAACATTGAAGGATTTGTACGCCCGTCTTCCTAAAGACGTTTACATCGCGCGCGCCGTCAGCACAGGTTACGGCGAGGCTTTGTTCCAAGCGGCCTTGGGCGTTGACGCCGGCGAGGTAGAGACGATCACACACTTTAGGGCGGCCGACTTTTTTGTTCCCGGCGTTGAATTCCTTTTGGACATCGGCGGCCAAGACATGAAGTGTTTGCGCATGAAAGACGGCGCGATTTCTTCGATCCAGCTTAACGAAGCCTGCTCGTCGGGCTGCGGAAGCTTCTTGGACAACTTTGCCCGCACGATGGGAATGGACGTCCGCGAGTTTAGCCAAAAGGCTTTGACCGCGCAGCAGCCCGTTGACTTGGGAAGCCGCTGCACCGTCTTTATGAACAGCCGCGTAAAGCAGGCGCAAAAAGAAGGCGCCACTGTCGCCGACATTTCCGCCGGCCTTTCTTATTCCGTAATCAAGAACGCTTTGTTCAAAGTAATAAAATTGCGCAGGGCCAGCGACATCGGAACTAAAGTTGTCGTTCAGGGCGGAACCTTTAACAACGACGCCGTCTTGCGCGCCTTTGAAAAAATTTCCGGAGTGAACGTATTCCGCCCGGACGTTGCGGGCCTTATGGGAGCGTATGGCTCAGCCTTGATCGCTTGCGACCAGTGGCGCGACTTGATGGCTCCAAAGCCGGGCGAGCCGGAAGGAACTGTTCACGACGTTCGCACTGGCTTGGCCAGCTTGGAAGAGCTTGAAAATTTCCACGTTGACTTGGACCTCCTCCGCTGCGGAAAGTGCCAGAACAACTGCTT
>JAEEGF010367958.1_pt1 | contig 20435 bp, 10 predicted proteins | sample 9134171 | NCBI WGS metagenome assembly JAEEGF01 (sample SAMN16246542, study PRJNA631951) | gut metagenome | biome: gut microbiome; feature: rumen; material: AP-attached | host: Bos | place: Iran: Karaj | collected 2018-10
TCGTTAGCTGAGAATGCGTCCATAGCCTGCTCGCCGGGGATATTCATGAATCTGGGAAGTCCGGCACCTGAACCGATGAATACAGCCTCGAAGCCTTCCTTCTCCATGAGCTCGTCTATTGTAACGCTCTTTCCGATAACAACGTCTGTCTCAAGCTTAACGCCAAGAGCTTTAACGTTCTCGATCTCTTTCTTAACTACTGCGTCCTTAGGAAGACGGAACTCGGGAATTCCGTATACAAGAACGCCGCCTGCCTCGTGAAGGGCCTCAAATATTGTCACATCATAGCCCATCTTTGCAAGGTCGCCTGCGCAGGTAAGACCTGAAGGGCCGGAACCGATAACTGCAACCTTCTTGCCTTTCTTTTCCTTGGCTCCCTCAGGAACAATGCCCATCTCTCTTGCTGTGTCTGCAACGTATCTCTCAAGCTTACCGATAGAAACGGGATCGCCCTTGATACCTCTTACGCACTTGCCCTCACACTGGCTCTCCTGAGGACATACACGTCCGCATACTGCAGGAAGTGCACTGGCCTTACTGATAACCTGGTAAGCGCCCTCTACATTGCCTTCCTTAACTTCCTTGATGAAACCGGGAATGTCGATAGAAACAGGGCACCCCTCAACGCACTTGGGGTTAGGGCAGCCAAGGCATCTTACAGCCTCCTTCTCTGCTTCTTCTTTGTTGTATCCAAGACAAACTTCTTTGAAGTTCTTTGCTCTTTCTTTTGCGTCCTGTTCACGGACAGGAACTCTTACAAATCCATCCATATGTATTCTCCTATAATATTCTTAATGCGTGATATTTGGACTGCTCCGCCATATCACTCGCAGTTGCCGCATCCGCCGTGGTGAGTATCGCCTTCCTGAGCCTTCAGGAAAAGTCTTCCCTCCTCGGTCTTGTAGAGTTTCATACGGTTCATAGCCTGGTCGAAATCAACCTGGTGGCCGTCGAACTCAGGTCCGTCAACACAGGCAAACTGAACCTTGCCGCCGACTGTAAGTCTGCAGGCACCGCACATTCCTGTTCCGTCAACCATAATAGGATTCATGCTGACAACAGTGGGGATTCCCAGCTCCTTTGTCAGCTTACATACAAATTTCATCATGATCATAGGTCCGATAGCTACGCAGTGATCATACTTATTGCCCTCATTCCAGAGGTCCTGAAGAGCAACCGTTACCATACCTGTTCTTCCGTAAGAACCGTCGTCTGTAGTGATATGAAGGTTGCATACTTCCTTGAATCTGTCCTCAAGGATTACAAGATCCTTATTCTTTGCTCCGATGATAACATCACAGTCAACACCGTGCTCCTTGAGCCACTTGGCCTGGGGATAAACAGGTGCTGTTCCTACGCCGCCTGCGATGAATACGATCTTCTTTTTCTTGAGCTCCTCGATGTCCTCGTATACAAGGTCTGAAGCCTTACCCAAAGGTCCTACAACATCTGCAAGCTCGTCCCCTGCCTTCAGCTTTGAAAGCTTGAAGGTCTCAGCTCCGATGGCCTGAACCACGATCTCAACTGTTCCCTTCTCTCTGTCGTAATCACAGATTGTGAGCGGAATTCTCTCTCCCTCTTCGTTTACGCGGATAATGAGAAACTGTCCGGGTAAACACGCGCTGGCTACACGCGGAGCCTCAACAATCATCTGGAAAATGTTTGTTGTGAGCTCTCTGGCTTCCAAAATCTTAAACATAGTCATCCTCCTACAAAAATAATTTATCGCTGCCCATATTCGAAAAATACTCGCTTTTTCAATAATAAGGGATTGCTACAAAAATATCAATCTTTATTTCTTTAAATTGTTAAAGTATTCTTATCTGTTTGAAATTTTGATAAGTGTATACTTTCCGCTGGAGTCGTACCCCAGCCTGTTAACCGAGCCATCATGCGTATTCACCGCATATATGAGCCCTGTTGGTGTTACATTTCCGTCATAGGAAACATGGTTCTCAATGACCTTATAGTACTCACCGGCTCCCGGAATTTCTATCACACTATCATATATATACTCATTATGGCCATCCAGCCCTCTTACTTTGCCCGTGTTGTCCAAAAGGATATCCAGCCTTACCAGAGTCGCCACAAGGCTGTTTACGGCCTGCTCAGTGGATACGAGCCTTGTATATACCAGATGGTACTCCCTCTCCACTATTTCACTGCAGTTTCCGTCGTTATCAAAGGCAATGAATTTAAAGGAGCTCTTGCCAACAGGCATTGTAATGGGTGATATATACTGTTTTGAATCAGAAGTGGGATCGCTGCCGTCCGTTGTGTAGAAGATCGAGCATCCCGCCTCAGCCACTGCAACGATCATGGTGTTCTGATTGTACTCTCCGCTGGGCTCCATAATCTCCGGAGCTGCAGGAGCGCCCTTTTCGATCACATACTGCGCCTCTGCAACCGCACTGGCAATGCCAAAGCTGTTCACTGATACGGCCTTTACATCATAGGTTCCATCAGCATCCAGCACGATCTCATTCTCGTAGAGAATACTGCTTGAATCAGGTTCTCCGTCATTTACCGTATAATAGATCTTATTCTGCGCATCCCCAAGCACCTTAAGGCTGACGCTGGTCTCAGTGTATGTTCCCGATGCCGGATTCATGACAGGCATGGGTGGAACATATCTCTCTTTTAAAGAAACCGCCACTTCGTTGTCACTGTCATTTAAAAGCTCAGCTATTCTCTCATTATCACCGGTCTGTCTGCAGATGGAGATTATGCCCTCGTAAGCACTAAGGATCTTTTCTTCGTTGAAATTGTTTTCATCAGTTATCAGCAGGAGGCTGTCTATGGCCTCGTCGGTCATGCCCTCCTCCAGATAATAATCCGACATTCTAAAGAGGATGTCAGGATTTTGCGGATGCTCCTTATTTCCTTCTTTAAGATAAGAAATGGCCTTGTTAAAGTCTCCTGCGTTTCTTGCATTCTCAGCAAGTCCAAGATAATAAAGTGAAGTCTTGTTCTGATAGACAATAGCAAGGAATACCAGGGCAATAACAAGAAAGAGCGCAGCAATGACACCAAGAATAAGCTTCCACCTGGACAGCACTGCCCTAATGAAAGCTTTTCTCTTCGCTTCTCTTTCTGCTCTCTCTCTGTCTTCTTTGTTCAGTTCATCTGCCATTCCGGATAAGGTGGCGTTGATCTCATTCTCGATCTCCGGATCAAAATCCGGGACAAAGTTGATCTCAGTGCCACAGTTGTCACAGTACATATGTCCTTCCGGAATCTCAAGGCCACAGTTAGGACACTTCATTTATACTCCCGGATTATGACGAACCGCCGCCTCATAGCAGTTGTTCATCAGCATTGCGATAGTCATGGGGCCAACACCACCGGGTACAGGGGTGATCGCTCCTGCAATCTCACTCACTTCATCAAACTTAACATCTCCGCAGAGCTTGCCGTCTTCGCCGCGGTTTATGCCCACGTCGATGACTACAGCTCCCTCTTTGACATGATCTTTGGTTATAACACCTGCTTTCCCCACAGCTGCAATGATAATATCAGCTCTTTTACAAACAGCCTTAAGATCGGCTGTCCTGGAGTGGGCTACAGTTACGGTAGCATTTTCTCTCAGCATTAAAAGAGACATAGGCTTTCCTACGATGTTTGACCTGCCCACGATCACGCACTCTTTTCCTGTGATGTCGTAGTCGGGAAGACCTCTCTTTATCAGCTGGATAACACCTGCGGGAGTGCAGGACACAAAGCCCTTATCTCCCACAAGAAGCGCTCCAACGTTCATGGGATGGAAACCATCCACATCCTTGTAAGGACTGATGGTATTGATAACTTCTTTCTCATCTATGTGCTTTGGAAGAGGCATCTGAACGAGAATCCCGTCCACATCCTCTCTCATGTTCAGTTCGCGGACCAGCTCCAGAAGCTTCTCCTGAGAGGTGTCAGCAGGAAGCTCAAAAGAAAGAGACCTGTACCCTATGTATTCGCAGGCTCTCTTCTTATTGCGAACATATACCTGGGATGCGGGGTCTTCACCCACCAGAATAACGGCGAGGGTTACCTGTCTTCCCCTGGCAGAAAGCTTTGCGCATTTCTCCTTGAGCTCGTCTTTGATCTGTGATGATATGGCCTTGCCATCAATTATCGTTGCGCTCATATTATCTCCTTTTGTCGCGATATTCGGATTGCTCCGCTTACACTCTCATAATCCTTCGTCAAATCTCTATATCGCTTAGAACAGTCCTACAATCTTACCATTCTCGTCTACATCGATGTCGAATGCGGCAGGTCTCTTGGGAAGTCCCGGCATTGTAACGATTGCGCCGGTGAGGGCAACTACAAAGCCTGCTCCTGCGGAAACATAAGCTTCACGAACTGTAATATTGTAATCTCTGGGTCTTCCGAGAAGGTTCGGATCATCAGAGAGTGAGTACTGGGTCTTGGCCATGCAGACAGGGAGCTTGCCAAATCCCATCTCCTCTATCTTCTTAAGCTGCTTAAGGGCTGCAGGTGCAAAAGTAACACCGTCTGCGCCGTAGATCTCTGTTGAAACCTTTTCAATCTTCTCTTTCAGTGAGAGATCATCCGCATAAATAGGTGCATAGTTTGAAGGCTTGGTGTTTATTGTGTCGATGACTTCTTTTGCAAGGGCCTCGCCGCCTTCGCCGCCCTTTGCCCATACTTCTGAAAGAGCGAACTTGCAGCCTCTCTCCTCACAGAAGCTTCTTACATAATCAGTCTCTGCCTGAGTATCTGTAAGGAAGGAGTTAAGTGTGACAACAACGGGAACGCCGTACTTCTGGATGTTCTCGATGTGCTTTTCAAGGTTCACGATACCCTTCTTGAGTGCTTCAAGATTCTCTGTGCCCAGGTCAGCCTTGGCAACGCCGCCGTTGTACTTGAGAGCTCTGATAGTTGCCACAAGAACAACTGCATCGGGGTGAAGACCTGCGATCCTGCACTTGATATCAAGGAACTTCTCTGCTCCAAGGTCAGCGCCAAATCCTGCCTCTGTTACTGTATAGTCAGAAATAGAAAGAGCTGTCTTTGTTGCTCTCACTGAGTTGCAGCCGTGTGCAATATTGGCGAAAGGTCCGCCGTGCACGATAACAGGTGTATGCTCCAGTGTCTGAACCAGATTGGGCTTAATGGCATCCTTCAAAAGAGCTGCCATGGAACCTACTGCGTTAAGATCTCCTGCTGTTACCGGCTCGCCGTCTCTTGTGTAAGCAACAACTATTCTTGAAAGCCTGGCCTTGAGATCGTTCATGTCGCTTGCAAGACACAGAATAGCCATGATCTCGGAAGCAACAGTGATTACGAAGTGATCCTCTCTGGGAACACCGTCTGCCTTTGCGCCAAGACCTACTACGATATTTCTGAGGGCTCTGTCGTTCATGTCCTCAGCTCTTTTCCAAATGATCTGTCTTGTATCGATACCCAGCTCATTTCCCTGCTGGATATGATTATCTAAAAGTGCTGCAAGGAGGTTATTGGCTGATGTGATGGCATGGAAATCGCCGGTAAAATGAAGGTTTAAGTCCTCCATCGGGACAACCTGTGCATATCCTCCGCCGGCAGCTCCGCCCTTGATACCAAAGCAGGGGCCCAGAGACGGTTCGCGAAGCGCGATAACTGTCTTGTAGCCCAGTCTGTTAAGGGCATCTCCAAGGCCGACGCTGGTGGTCGTCTTGCCCTCACCTGCAGGTGTGGGATTGATTGCAGTTACAAGAATAAGCTTGCCCTTTTTGTTTCCGGAAACCTTGGCAAGGTATTCCTCAGAGAGCTTTGCCTTGTATCTTCCATAGTATTCAAGGTCATCCTCTGTTATGGACAGCTTTTCAGCCACTTCTCTGATGTGAAGCATCTTTGCTTCCTGTGCGATTTCAATATCACTCTTTACAGCCATTACTCAGTTCCTCCTCCATTCACATATGCATCAAACTCCGCCTTTGTCATCAGTACTTTCCTCGGCTTGGTACCTTCCTCTTCTCCGACCACGCCCGCCTCACAGAGCTGATCCATGATCCTTGCCGCCCTGTTGAAGCCGATCTTGAATACTCTCTGGAGCATTCCGATTGAAGCCTTTTCTTTTTCTATGATAATGTTCCCTGCCTGAACAAAGTACTCATCCTGACCCGATCCCGAATCGCCGCCTGCGGGAGCTCCTGCTCCACCGCCTGAGCCCGACTGGCTCTGAAGATTCTGGATCTGCTGCTCTATATCTTCGCCATATGATGAATCGATTCCCTGACCACGCAGGAAATCGGTAACTGCCTGTACTTCCGGATCTGACACAAAGGCGCCCTGTATTCTGGCGGGCTTGGTGTAGCCCTGAGGAAAAAAGAGCATGTCGCCCTTTCCAAGAAGTTTCTCTGCTCCATTCATGTCCAGAATTGTCCTTGAATCCACGCCGCTGGACACAGCAAACGCAATCCTGCTGGGCATGTTGGCCTTGATAAGTCCTGTGATGACGTCCACGGAAGGACGCTGCGTTGCAATAATAAGGTGAATGCCTGCCGCTCTGGCCAGCTGTGTAAGTCTGCAGATGGCATCCTCAACCTCATTGGCTGAAACCATCATGAGGTCAGCCAGCTCGTCCACGATCACCACAATCTGAGGAAGCGGCGGGTTATCCGGATCATTCTGATCCTCAAGGTACTTGTTGTAGCCCTTTAAGTCTCTGACGCCCGTTTCGGCAAATTTCTTGTATCTGTTGGTCATCTCGGCAACAGCCCAGTTCAGCGCTGCTGCGGCCTTCTTGGGATCCGTCACAACAGGTATCATGAGATGAGGAATACCATTGTATACAGAGAGCTCAACGATCTTGGGATCGATCATGATCATCTGCACATCCTTGGGATCCGCCTTGTAAATAAGACTCATGATGATGGTGTTGATGCACACTGACTTACCGGATCCTGTAGCACCCGCGATAAGAAGGTGCGGCATCTTTCCGATGTCCGTGACAACAGTCTTGCCGGCAATATCCTTACCGACCGCAAAAGCAAGCCTGGAATTAAAGTTCTTGTATTCATCGGACTCAAAAAGGTCTCTTAAGGCAACTGCCTGATTCTCCTTGTTGGGAACCTCGATTCCCACTGCGGCCTTTCCGGGGATAGGCGCCTCAATTCTTATGTCGCTGGCAGCCAGATTCATCTTGATATCATCCGCAAGGCCTACGATCTTGTTTACCCTTACGCCTGCCTCAGGCTGCAACTCAAATCTTGTAACCGCAGGTCCCTGGCTTATATCTGTCACAGTGACCTTTACGCCGAAGGTCTCAAGTACTGTCTGAAGCTTATATGCTGTCTCCTTGAGCTGTCTCGCGGAGTCTGTGTTCTTGTTCTTGGTTCCCTCTTTGAGGAGGCTTATAGGCGGGAATACGTACTTCTTTTTGACTGCCTTCTGATGCTTCTCTATAGCCTTCTCCATGGCCGGATTGGTGGTGTGCGGACCAGGACCCAGATTTGCTGTAACAGGCGCAGCACCGTTTATGCTTGTGTCTGCTCCCTTGCTCATTGAAATATGATCCTGAGCATGAATCTTGTAATCTCCGTTCATACCGTTTCCAAGATGCTCTGCATGCACAGGAACATCGGGAAGCGGATCCTCTTCCTCAAATTCTGCTGTAGCTCTGGCTACAAGTCTTGTAAGCGCCGGTGCCTCTTTATCTTCGTCAAAAGAACCTTCAGTGACATTCTCATCTATCACATCTTCAGTGTCAAAGCGCTCCGGTCTTGACGCATTGCTCTCGGTCTTTGAAATATGATTCTCGGGCTTTGCTGTGTAGCTCTCGGTTTTTATGACTCTCTGGCCGTCCGGCTCCTCATTGGTCTCTATTATATGATTCTTAAGCGTTATCTCATGTATATCGTCGTGGAACTCGTCCTCATCGGGAATAAAGAGATTCTTGTCCTCCTCCTTTTCTGCGGTATGGACTCTGATCTCATTTTTCTTTTTCTCTTCTTCATCCTCTTTGGCAAGCTCAGTATCCATCATTACGCCGGATACTTTTTTCTCCATGCGAAGGATCTTCTCATCCTCCTTCTGTTCGATGGCAAGGCGCCTGTTCTCCTCTATCTCGGCCCTTCTCTGCTCCATCTTCTCACGGCGCCTCTCGGCATAATCGCGGTAGTTGTCAGCCTCTTCCCTGGTCTTTTCGATAAGGCGCCTTCCACCCTTCTTAAGCCCTCCGACAAAGGACTGCTGGGTGAATACCACGATGGCCGCTATTCCTAACACGAGAATAAGCAGGACCGTGCCCACAAGGGACAGATACCTGTAGAAAAGATATGCCAGCGATCCCGCAAAGACACCGCCGCCGTCCCTTCCACTGCTGGCGCCGTTAAATATGGCAGCCAGATCATAGGAATCAGCAGCCTGAGGTCTTCCGGTAATAAGCTCGGCAAGTATTCCAACTATGAAAAAGAGAACCAGACCGGAAACGATCTTTCTTATAGATGCACCGGAGCCAAAGTTGGCGACGCCGACAGCCACTGCAGCCACCGCCACAATCGGTGCAATATAGGCGGTGATGCCAAACAGACCGAACAGAACTTTGCTTACAGAGTCGCCGATAGTACCACATATGCCAAAATTACAAAGAAATAAAAATACAGCCAGTGCGCCTGCTGCAAGAAGTATCAGCTCGCTCCTTAACGTGTAGTCAAGTTCGTCATTAGCAGCAGTATTCCTTCTCTGTGTTGATGCGCTCCTGGTTGATGTACTTTTAGATGATGTGCTTTTAGACCGGGAGGACTGACCTGTACTCCTCCTGGTAGAATTTCCCCTCTTATTTTCAGCCATTTCTTTCCCGTCACAAAACTTTCTTTTAAAAATTTCTATGCCTGCTTTCCCAAAACAGACTCTAGTAAGTATATCATTTTTATGTCCTTTATGCTATACTAACAACTGATTTAAAGCTGTTAATCGATATATCGTATTTTTATAATTGAAGGAGACAACAATGGAATTTAAGCAGGAATTGGAAACCGGCAGTTTTAAGATGATAGGCAATGCGGAGAACTCCTTAAAGATCAAGGAGGTTGCCGAGAAATGCCGTCTCGTCAAGACAGAAAACGGAGTTAAGGTCGAGCTGGCTTACACCGGTCCTAACGCAAGCAAGTACATGCAATATGTGGACAAGCACAAGGAAGAGCTCACCAAGTACCTTATGAACCCCGATGAATCAGATCTTTTTGAATGGATGGAGCTCTCTCACCAGACTCCCACTACTCTTCGCAAGCATGAAAAAGAAAAGCTCATCCTCTATGTAAACTTTGATCCCGAGACCCGTCTGGTAATGACAGGTATAGCAGATGAGAACGTAACCATGAAATTGGGTTCTCCTCTTATGGAGATTAATGTTGATCAGCTTACCCGTGACGAATTCAAGCTTCATATCTTCAACATGCTGCTTCTTGCCGATGAGATAGCTGTTCTCATGGGAAATACAGATCTTCGCAAGATGTCCAACATTCAGATCGTCAAGACCTATCTCACAGAGATCTATGACAAGTTCCACGAGAATCCCTGATGATCAGTTCTTAACAGCTTAAAAGCAAATAAAGAGTTTCGGGCGCCGATAATACTTCGGCGCCATTTTTATGCATAGAACACAAAAAACCGGCATACCATTTCTGACATGCCGGTTCTATTTATTGTTCAGTTATTCTCTTTTTGCCCGCTTATCAGGTCTCATCCTCTTCTTTCTTCTTTCCGAGGAGAAGGATTGAAAGTGCGCAGGCTGCAGATACGAGGATTGCCAGTACAGATGCTGCAGGGTTGCTTGAATCTGCTGTTCTTCCTCTTCTTGCACCGAGAACTGCTGCCTGTTCCTTGGGTTCTTCTCTCTGTGCTCCGAGAACTGAAGGTGTAGGTGCAGGTGCTACAGGTGTAGGATCATCAGGAATAGGTGTAGGTGTAGGAGGATCGGGTGTAGGATCATCTCCGCCGCCGCCTGTTACTGTAAGCCTTCCTTCAACTACTGTTACATCGTAGTTGGATTCCTTACCTGATGTGAAGGTGTAAGTAAAGGTATTGTAGCTCCATCCGGGATTTGTACGTGTACCTGTTACATTAAAGGATGCATTGTCGTTTCCTGCAAATCCTGAACCACTAACTGTAACTTCGTGGTTTGTAAGAGGTATGCCGTTATATACCTTGCTGTCAGTTGCAGATGTGAAGGTGATCGGGCGCTTGTTGATAACAAGTTCTGCGTCTTCAGTCTTTACATTGAACCTGTTTGTAACATCCTCACCGTCCAGCGTTACTTGTGCTCTTCCTGCGAACTGTGTAGGAGTCCTGCCTGCATCAGTTGCCTTGGCACCGGAAGTGATTCCTTCAACGGTATAAGTCTTGCCATTGATAACTACTGTGTTGTCGCCGGTCTTATCGGATACATCTTTTGCCTCAGCAACTGTTCCAAAGAGGTCATTCAGGAATCCCGTTGCTTTGCTTACAAGGCCGCCTTCCTGCTCGTCATCATAAGTTACGGTGAAGCCTTCTACGCTGTGCTCTTCTGCACTGTAGTCTGTTGTTCCGCCTATAGCATGAAGTGTGATGTTCATCATTTTGCCATAGTAGAATATGATAACGTTCTTGTCAGGATCAACATCGATGGTGATTCCCTGTTCTGCGTCGTCGATTATGAAGTAGTTAGCAACTTCTACAGGGCTTTCTGTTACAAGTGTCTGATATACCTGATTCTTAACTACCTTATCAGGAATAACGGGCTTAGTAGTGTTCTCCTCATAGTAGTGAACTGTGTACTGAAGATCGTTGCGTTTTGCGTAGTAGAATATTACATCGTCCATATCTACATCTACTACAATATCCTGAGAAGTGGGTGCTAATGCGTTCCATCCCTCAACTTCGACAGCCTCTTCTGTAATCTCCTGCTTATAGGTCTTGTTCTCAACCAGCTTATCAGGACTTACAGGATTGGTTGTGTTCTCTTCATAGTAGTGAACAGTGTAGCCAAGGTCACTTCTTATCTTGTAATAGAATATCAGTACATTCTCATCTTCGTTAGCAGAGATCTCAATTGTCTGCTTCTCCTGTGAAGACTCGTCAAGGTAATATCCGGAAACCTCTTCATATTTCTCAGTATGCTTGGAACCAAGCTTCACATTATTAACTTTCTTTTCGTCAAATACGCTCTGTTTTGTATCAACATCGAGATACTGAACTGTGTAGCTTAAGTCTTCTCTCTCTACGTAGTAGAAGATTATCTCCTGACCATTCTCTTCAAGAGTGAAGGTCTGCTTAGAAGCACCGTCAACTACCCATCCTGATGCAGTAGCATCCTTGGCTTCCTCTGTATACGACTGGCCATATGTCTTGCCGGATTCAGTCTTATCGGAAAGCCCGGGAACAGTTTCTGTTGTGTTCTTCTTGTAGTAATGAACAACGTAGGTATAGTCTGTTCTTGCTGCATATTCAAATACTACTTCGTTTCCTGTAAGCTCAATTGTCAGATTCTGTGAAGCAGCTGAAACAAGTTTATATTTCTTTGTAATCTCGTTATTCTTCTGCTCATCAGGCGTTACTGTTACAGTTGCGCCGTAGGTCTGCTTTCCAACTTCATCGGGATCAGCCAGAACCTTGCCGGTCTTCTCTTCAAGATATCTAACTGTATAAGAAAGGTCACTTCTGGGTACATAGTAGAAGGTGATCTGCTTGTGGTTCACATCAAGTACGAATTCCTGTGAAGCAGCTCCATCAACTTCCCAGCCTGATGCAGTTGCATCCTTAGCGTCCTCTTTGTACGTCTGGTTATAGGTCTTGTTATATCTTGTCTCGTCTGTAAGACCCGGAACTGGTGTACTTGTACCCTTCTGATAGTAGTGTACTGTGTAATCAAAGTCTACTCTCTTTGTGTAGTAGAATGTTACACTATTATCTTTAAGCTCGATAGTAATATCCTGAGTCTTAGGTGATACAAGAGTGTAGAACTCCTGAATCTGTTCGTGCTTCTGAGCATTAGGGCTTACAGTAATGGTCTCACCATAGGTCTTGCCACCAACTTCATCAGGATTAGCAAGAGGTTTCTCAGTGCCCTGCTCGAGGTAGTAAACAGTATAGGAAAGTCCGCTTACAGGCTCATAGTAGAATATGATCTGCTTGCCATTCTCATCCAGAACAAATTCCTTCTCAGAATCGCCTGCGATGTTCCAGCCTTCTTTTGTCTTGGCTGTCTCTTTGTATGTCTCACCATAAGTCTTTCCGGTTCTGGTTTCGTCTGTAAGTCCGGGAACTGACTCAGTTGTACCATTCTTGTAGTAATGAACGGTGTAAGTAAAGTCTGTTCTTGCTTTGTAATAGAATGTTACTTCGTTATCTGTGAGTTTGATTGTAATATCCTGGCTGGTAGGAGGTACAGGATCATAGTTCTTTCTAATCTCCGCATCCTTATCAGCATCAGGTGTTACAGTAACTTCATCGCCATAGGTCTTTCCATCTACTACATCAGGATCAGCAAGAGGTTTCTCAGTTCCCTGCTCGAGGTAGTAAACAGTATAGAAAAGTCCGCTTACAGGCTCATAGTAGAATATGATCTGCTTGCCATTCTCATCCAGAACAAATTCCTTCTCAGAATCGCCTACGATGTCCCAGCCCTCTTTTGTCTTGGCTGTCTCTTTGTATGTCTCACCATAAGTCTTTCCGGTTCTGGTCTCGTCTGTAAGTCCGGGAACTGACTCGGTTGTACCATTCTTGTAGTAGTGAACGGTGTAAGTAAAGTCTGTTCTTGGTTTGTAATAGAATTTTACATCGTTGCCTGAGACTTTGATTGTAATTTCCTGACTGGTTGGTGGTACAGGATCATAGTTCTTTCTAATCTCCGCATCCTTATCAGCATCAGGTATTACAGTAACTTTCGTGTCAAAGGTCTGACCCTCTACTGTATCAGGATCAGCAAGAGGTTTCTCAGTACCCTGCTCAAGGTAGTAAACAGTATAGGTAAGATCAGTCCTGGGTACATAGAAGAATGTAATCTCCACGTCTTTTGCAGTTCCTTCGAAAGAAACTGTAACCTTTGAACGTCCTGATTCATTCTCTCCGTACTGATCTGTTGATGAGGATAATTTATATCCTTTGCTTGTTGCATCTTTGGCATCAACATCTACAGTTGTGCCATATTCGTTGCCACTTACTTCTAAGTCATCAAATACCTTAACTACTGTAGTTGCGCCCTCAAGGTAATAGTGAACAGTGTATGTATAGGTTACCTGCTCCCATACTGCAAACATTGCCTGATAAGGCATTCTCTCGTCTGCAGCTACCTGTTTTGCTTCCTTGGTAAGGGCGGCATCAGAGTAGAACTTGCCGTTGGTTTCGTTGTAATACAGGAACATATACTGTGCAGCATTTTCCTGAGTCCAATTAGCCTTAGTTGTCATGAAAGAATCAGCAGCTTCTTTGCTTCTTCCCATGTCAATTCTTGCCCATCCAAGGAACTTGAAGCCTGATCTCTCAGGTTTTTTCTGAATTGCAACAGCCTTGTTGATTCCAAGATTGCTGTCGTTATACTGTTCAGGACTGGCTACGGTATCAACGTGGTAAGCAGCTGTTCCGTCATTTACGAACCATGGGATGAATGTAGGTGTAGGCTCGCCGTTTTTCTTGAAGCTTGCACGGAGCTGTATGGTGTATGCCTTTGAACCATCGTCCCTTGGAGTAACCTTTGCATCGTCAATGTCTAACTCAAACTTCTGTCCGGGATAAACTTTCTTAACATCTACATACTTGTTGCCATCCCACTTCTGAAGCATCCAGCTGTCAAAACTGTATCCTTCTTTTGCAGACTTAACTGCAGGAACTGCTGAAACCATAGCACCGTCAACGTATATGTTATTGTCTACTGCTGTGCCGGTTCCATCAACATTGGCAACAGGATCATGGAGATCATAAATAACGTTTATTCCAAGTGCGCCGTCAATTACCTTTCTCCACTTAGCATAGAGATTGAATTCCTTTGTGAGCCAGGGACGATCGAGGTCGTCATTTGTCTTAGCGCCATTGCCCCATTTATCCATGGGATCTGTCATATGTGTTGTCTTATCATATGACTCTGTAACCGTTGTATCATTTAAAATGGTGTCTTCGTTAAATACCTTACCGAATCCGGGATCTGTGTACCAGCCAACGAACTCATATCCGTCTCTGAGTCCGTAAGGCACTTTAATGGTCTCACCGTAATCAACACGGTAGGTCATTGCTGCGCCGCCCCAGTCAAGAGAAGGATCTGTAACGCTTGTTCCTGCATTGGGATGAAGGAATACACGATACTGTACCTTTCTCCACTTTGCATATACAGTGATTCCGCCTATAGGCATCTTGGTAAAGGAGTACTTTTCTGTGCAGGCTGAATCTGAATACCAGCCTTCAAATACATATCCGGCTTCACTTGCAGGAAGAGTCGGAACGTAATTCTTGTACTCATCCACAATGGTGGCGCCTTGGTTTATTGAAGGAGTAGCATGAAGCAACCTGTCATTTCTGTTCTGAATGTGATTGCCTTCAGGGTCAATATACTCTCCGTCTTTGTAAGAAATGATATAGCCCAGACGATCATAGATATAGTTGATATGATGTACTGTTTCATTATTGGTCGTCCACTTATTTCGTGTTTTCCAGTCTCTGTCTCTTCTCTGGATAGCATTCGGATCGCAGTTATATCCCTGGAATGATGGCGGGTTCTGCTCATCGACATTAACATTGGATGATCTTGATACAACTACATGATCTTCATAGTAACTCTTGCCATCAAGCGTACGTATAGTCTTTCCACTGTAATCCTCACCGGGAACAGTCTCAAACCAGATGTGATATCTCCATTCATTCTTTTTGGCAAATCTTACGAATACATAGTTGCCATCCTTGTCATTTGTCTTTCCAAGAATGTTTTCGTCGAGAGTTGTAATAACACCCTTGACTGTACCTGAACCGTCATTTGTCGGGTTGGGCTTGAGTTTGGTTCCAACCATCATAACAAAGCTGACAGGTTCTCCACCGCCATTATCATGTACATTAACGCCATGAATCTTGTCGTAAGAAGGCCACTTGCTCTCAATGTTTTCTCCGTAATATGCCTCCATCACGAAATAGTGATAAGTACGAACACCAATACTCTCGGAATAGTCCGTATAATCTACAGTGGGATGAGAACTTTCATTATGCCAGGTTACAAGGTTGTTGTAATCACTTCCGCTACCTGAGTTGTAAGGGAATGAATACGCATAATTACTATCCCCGGGCTCTCTGTAATAGTAGAACTTGAACTTGTACTCAATTCTGTCAAAGTAAAGATTGAGAACAGCATCACCTTCCGGTGTTATCTTTGCATCTTTAACATTTTCCTGCAGACAGAAACCTGTAAACTGAATCTTTTGTCTCTTTGCACCGGTGCCGATATACGCGTAGTCTTCATCCCCGTTATTAGCAAACTCCCAGGGAATATTCTGCCCAACAGTGCCATTTTCATAAACATATGATGCCTTAATGTCATACCCTGACCTGGACAGATTCTGGGTATTGATTATAACCGTATACGGAGCTGTAGGATTAGCTTCCCACTTCGCAAAGATTGTGGTCTTTTCTTCGATTGTATGACCAAATTCGAACGGCTCTCCTGTGCCTTCAGCATTGAGATACCAGCCAAGGAATTTATATCCGTATCTCTTCATCTCGATCTCGGGATCCTTGGTGTTTTTACCGGTCTCAACGAACTGAGGCGGTATGTATGTGGCACCATTACCGTTCTCGTTAAAGACAAGCCAGTTACCCTCCGGAGCATTAACGGAGAATGTTACATCACCGGTTATTGTTATTACTGTTTCGTTGGCGTAACACTTATCCTTTTCGTATCCTTCAATGTTCTCGCTTCCCTTGTAAACAAGCCACCCCTGGAAATTATGCACATCATCCTTGGGAGTGTAAACCATGTTTACTTCATATTGAACCTTAAGCTCATCGCCTGTAGCTGTAGCAGGGAGTTCTACAATCTCTTTTCCAAGAGAAACATTATTCTCATCGAGATAGTTTACAGTGTATCCGTGTGTGAACATAGCATAGTAAGTGATCTTCTCTCCATCTGCGTAAGGAGGAAGCATTGCTTTCACATTGGTACGGATCTCATCTATGGTAAAGCTTTCACTTTCCAGTGTATAATCTTTGTCTGTTGTCCAGCCTGTGAAGGTCATTCCTGCGGGAACCTCGCCTGCGCCGGGATCATAAAGCACTGCAGCGTAGTTGTCTTCATCCTCAGTATCCTTCAGCTTAACGATCATCTCTGCGATCTGTGTGTCGCCGTTCTTGAACTCGACGAACAGTCTGGCGTCATCGCCGGTCTCAACGATTACGTAGATTGAGAAAGCATCAGATTCAAATGTCACGGTGTCACCTTTAACATCTGATCCCATAACATCAGCTTCGCCCTTGTCATCGATATGAACAACTTCGATACCCTCTGCCTCAGCGATATCATCGTGATAGAGCTTTACGTTGATTGCCTTCGCGGGCTCGATTTCTTTTCCCTTATAGTAAAAAGAGATATCAACAGCAGATACAGCCTTGGCCTGACCATCAACTGCATTCTCAGCAGTACTTAATACTTCGCTGTCGTTGACATCGGAAACCTTCATCTCAGTGCCCTCAGGGAATGCTCCCTCATCAGCACTTACAGATACCGTGATGGTTCCCGTGCTCTTTAAGAAGTTAACTGCGGGCATGTCAACTTCTTCCTCTTCCTCTTCTTCCTCTTCCTCGGCCTCAGCCTCGAAAGCAGCTATGAACTCAGTATCTTCCGTGAGTTCTGAAGGAACGAAGGTCTCTTCCTCAAATACCGGATTGCCGTCTTTATCTGTCCAGCCTGTGAAGATGTATCCCTCATCTGCTGTTGCAGTTGATCCTTTGAACACTACTTCCTCAGCAGTGATATCAACTACTTCTTCAGCTAATGAAACGGAGCCTCCCTCAAGAGCTGTGTAGGTTACTGTGATGGCGCCTTCGGGCTTTTCATCCTTAGGCTCCTCTTTCTCAGCATCCTCTGCGGACTCTGCAGGCTCTGCAGGCTCTTCGGCTTCAGGATCCACCGCTTCTTCAGTTTCTTCTGATTCCTCAGCTTCGGGATCTGCCTGTTCTTCGTCTTCTGCAGGTCCTTCGTCTTCGGAGGAAACTTCTTCAGCGTCCTGAACCTCCTCTTCAGATTCTTCCTCTTCTGCTTCATCGGCGTCTTCCGATTCTTCAGAAGCATCTTCCTGTGCAGGCTCTTCGGTAGCTTCGAAAAGAGCTGCTTCTGCATCTTCAGCATATGTTCTGAGTGTTGCGAAGTCACTGCCAAAAGTAGTGACTACCAGAGCAAATGCAAGTATGAATGCAAGAATTCTGTTCACTTTTCTAAACATCTGTAGTACCTCCCTGAATAATATGCACGTTTAGTAGTACTACAATAATATTAAAAAGGCAGTCATAATACCCATCATATACTCCTATTATTTTGTGTTCTTTATGATTGCATCTATTAAAACAATAAAAAAAGCCCATGGTTACTGGGCTTGCATAATTATAATCTTTTTGTGAATTTTCCATAAAATATCTGGTGCTCGAATTTGTTCAGAGTTTCCGTCAAAGTAAAAGAGCGCCTTACTTGGCGCTCTCCTTTGCAACAAACAGTGTCCCAACTTTTTTCTTTTCAATTATGTCATAAAGTTTCTCCGGGTTCTTGCCGTTGGTGACCAGCACATCTATCCCGTGGGATGTGGCAAGTTCGGCAGCTTCAAGCTTTGTTATCATGCCTCCTGTTCCCCTGTTGGAGCCTGATCCGGAAGCCAGGCTCTTGAGCTCCTCTGTAATCTCCTCGACGCGGCTTATTACCTGCGCGTTCTTGTCCTTCTTGGGGTTTCCGTTGTAGAGGCCGTCGATATCCGAGAAGATGATCAACTTGGAGGCGTTACAGAATATCGCAACCAGGGCCGAGAGCATGTCATTGTCGGAAAAGAGCTTTTTGTCGGATTCAATCTCTGTGTGGCTGACGGAGTCGTTCTCATTTACTATAGGTATAATGTGGTTCTCCAAAAGCGCATCAAAGGTATTCTTAAGGTTCTGGCTTCTGATGCTGTCTGAGAAGTCAGCGTTATCAAGAAGAATCTGTCCCACCATCCTGTTGTACTCGCTAAAGAGCTTATCATAGAGATGCATGAGTTCTGTCTGACCAACGGCTGCAGCAGCCTGTTTAAGCCTCAGTTCCTGCGGTTTCTGGGACAGCCTCATCTTATTGGCACCCACGGCAATGGCTCCCGATGAAACCAGCACCAGGTCGTAGCCAAGGTTTTCAACTCCCGCAAGAGCTCTGCAGAGGTGGTCTATCGCCCTGATATCGATATTGCCCTCATCATTTGTAATAGTAGAAGTACCTACTTTAACAACTATCCTCTTTTTACTTACTCCCATGATCCTGCCTCCTAGAAAAAATGACATACTCGTTAAAGTATGTCACTTAGTCTCATTATGAATAATGGAGCTAGCCGGACTTGAACCGGTGACCTCTTGCATGCCATGCAAGCGTTCTCCCAACTGAACTATAGCCCCGACTGGAAATGTACATCTTTATGTATGATACTTTAGACAACCACTGTTGTCAAATGGTTTATGCCCTTACACTTCCTCCAGATAATTAACAAAGTCCTGCTCACTGAATATTTTAAGCACTTCGTTGTGGGACTGTTTCTTTTTCAGGTCCAGGTCAATGATCACGGCTGTGTCAGTATTCTGCAGTGTCTTGTCCTTACTCTTGGTCATACTGGTGATGATAAAGCCCGAATCTGTTATGAGACGGGTAAGCTTTGGTACACCTTTCGATTTGTCGACCTCTACGTAGACACTCATGTACTGGCTGTTTTCTTCAACTGCGTTGCTGACATGCTGAAGAACCATGTTTGCGAATGCCACCAGAAAGAAACAGCAAAATCCTGCCACAAGATAGCCTGCTCCCAGAGCCATACCCATGCAGGCAGTAACCCATAAAGTCGCAGCTGTGGAAAGGCCTTTGATCTGCTTTCTGCCCGTGACAATGATCGTGCCGGCACCAAGAAAGCCTATGCCGCTTACAACTCCCGCGGGGATTCTGCTGACATCGGCAGAAAGCCCGGGAAGAAGCGCCAGATAGACATTGAGTGCAGTAGAGACAGCGGAGCCAAGGCTGACCAGAGCAAAAGTCTTAATGCCTGCGCTGTGATGTGTGGCTATTCTCTCCCACCCCACAAGGCTGCCGCAGAGCGTGGCAATTATCAGTCTTATTGAAACGGCCACATCACTTGAGCCACAAAGAAAACTGTAAAAATCACTCATTATAAGATACTCCTTTCAAGAACACTTTATTGCTCCTCTTTCTGCCGTCTGTATTCAGTCACATCGGCAGAGAGTAATGTCCCCTTGGATTTCCTGCCTGCAAACACCTTATCCATAAGCGAATTTAAGCTGTCCGTGCGAAACATAATCAGAAGATCCTGGGTGGCATACTCGTTTTCCCAAAATCAATCCGAAACCGAAACTGTGCAGCGCGCTTCAAATCCTCCGTCCGCTGTACGCATGGTTATGATCGCCGTTCCCGGATTTTTGGCCGTGACAACTCCCTTTGCACTTACCGTCGCTACATTGGGATCGCTGCTCCTGAATGACACATTTTTACAAAAAGCAGTTTCAGTCAAAACAGGTGTCAGTGTTACTGTTTTCTTCACGGGCATATTGGTTATGACTGTTTCCCTGGTCCCCAGGGAACTGTTATCAACGGTCACACCATTCGGGATCTTTTTCACGGTCATCGCGACATCGCTTTCCATCATGCATCCCGTAACTTTTACATTTACCGTTACTTTCTTTTTGCTTCCGTCTGCAGTCATACCCGTTATCTTTGCCTTTCCGATCCCGACCGCAGATATTTTGAGAGTCTCTCCCAGGGCCGCATCCGTACTTGCCGATTCGGGTTCGATCACCTTAACGATATTCGGATTACTGCTTGTCCAGACAACATTCTGATGGGTTGCGTTATCCGGTCGAACGGAAGAAATATATATGACCTTGGTTTCATTCAGTTTTATATTTATGCTCGTCCTGTTTACGGTCATCCCGCTGACCGGTACATATGTTTCGATCGTACACTCAGCGAAATACCTGGCATCCGTATCATCAATGCCGTAAGGCTTTTCGGCTGTGGCCCGGACAGTCACTGTTCCCGCTCCATTAGCCGATACCACTCCCTTACTGCTTACGGTCGCTATTTTCGAGGTGTCATCAACATCATTTCCTTCAGTGTTCTTCGCGCTTATGATTGTCCAATTAACTGATGCATTGGCAGCTTTTGTGCCGTTACCGCTTACCGATGAGCGCAGCGAGGCATTCTTTCCGACAACAAGCCTGTCGGGAGCCGAAGTAATAGCGACGCTTCCAACCGGATTGCCTAC
>JAEEGF011693705.1_pt1 | contig 20434 bp, 20 predicted proteins | sample 9134171 | NCBI WGS metagenome assembly JAEEGF01 (sample SAMN16246542, study PRJNA631951) | gut metagenome | biome: gut microbiome; feature: rumen; material: AP-attached | host: Bos | place: Iran: Karaj | collected 2018-10
TTCCTACTTGCAACGTTAGGATTTAATGTGTACTGCTCTTTATTAAATGCTTCCTTAAGAGCTGTCATTGTTGCAGTATCTTCACTTCCGTCTACATTTCTGAAGGTGAAGGTTGTTGGGTCTTTTAACAAAATAGGATTGACCTGGGAATTCATGATAGTAAATCCAGTATCGATAGTTCCTGCAGGGTGCTCCTCATCAATATCATAAGTGAGCTTGTCACTGTCATTGGCTACAACAAAGAGCACATAATCTGACTTAAGTCCTATTGTGTTATCAAGAGTAGCTGGATTACTCTCAGCGTCCTCCATTACCTTGTTGATGGCTGTCATGATGTTGTGGATCATCTGATCAAACTCAGCTTCAACGTTCATGATGACTGATTGTGCGATGTTTGTATTGTAGTAATCTTCACTCTCAGTAATGTCGTGGTATGTTGCGTTGTGATCACCTCTTGCTAAAAGAACTGATTTCAGCTTACCGATATCGGTATTTATTGTGGTTGAAATCGGCTGCGTAAGGTCGTAAATATGTCCACCGTCGATTGATTCTACTATCTTATTTCCATCTCCGTCGTAGCTTGTCTTTGCTGCGTACTCCCAATATGGAGTTGCATAGCCGACAGGGCTTTCGAGGGTTGTATCTATTCCAATGTGGTTTACATGATCAGTTGTTACAAAGGATGATCCTTCGAAGAGAACTGTCACATTTCCAAATGTATCTTCCTGGTAATCAATCTTGCCGTACTCGCCAAGCTTGTCCAGAAGCATATTTCTTTCATCTCTAAGGTCGTTAGCCTTTTCCTGTCTTCCTGATTCAATGTCTACAATGTCTTCGTTGAGCTGGCGGATTCTGTCGCCGATGTTGTTGATATCTTCAACCATGTTATATACTGTTGAATCAAGATTTTCCTGATAAGAAACAAGTCCGTTGTAAACGCTCTTGGCCCTTGTGAGGAACTCGTTTGCTCTTGTTACGAGAGCACTCTGGTTAACTGCTGAACATGGGTCTTTAGCCAGCTCCTGAACTGCTACCCACAGATTGTTAAGTGAATCTGCGAATTCTGATCCGTTCATTTCCTGCAACTGATCCTCAATCTCCTCAAGTGCTTTTGTGGAAACGTCGTAGAAGGCATATCTTCCGCTCTCCTGTCTGTAGGACTGATCCAGGAAGAAGCTTCTTACCTGCTTACAGTGGTTATAATTGACGCCTGTTCCGATCTGCTTCCAGGATATCTGCTCGTTTTTCTTTTCAAGAGTCTGATATGCTCTGGTACCCATCTGGACCTGCTGCCTTGTATACCCTTCCGTATCCAGGTTCGCCATGTTATGTGCAGTTGTATTTAGTGCATTCTGCGTTGCCATCAGTCCTGACTGACCAACATACAGATTCGCCATAAGTGACATGTGCGTTGCCTCCTCGTTTCTACGGTTACGGTGCCCTAATTTTGGGCGCAAAAAAGACACTATCGGTTATGCCGGTTCCCCGGGTGGGTTATCCTTCATGCAGCGGTACCACCTTTTTCGTTTCTAAAGATGGTACTTTATTGCTTTGCATCAAACCCGCCCGATGTGTAACCTAAACATGTTCCCGTAGTGTCTAACGTTCTGGAATAATTCGCCGTCTGGGGTGCTCTCTTAGACGCTTGGATGATGTTCATTTCGAATTTCACCATTTCCAGGGAACTCATCAAAAGCTCCTGGTTCTGGCCGTTTACACGTCTGACATTACCTGCGACATTTACCAGTCTGTCCCGCTGTATTGCCAGTTTTTTCTGATCCTCCGGTCTCTTCTCCAGAACCTGAATCAGATCGGTCAGTTTTAATGAATCAACATCCTTGTTAAGTACGCATGCAATGTTCTCCATAGCAGCCTGTCTTACTTTGTCCAGGTGCTGGATATTGCTTATCACGCACTGCTCTTCATCCGTGATTTCCGCAAGTGCCTTAAGATCACCTGATACGATAACGGTGGTCTTGCGGCTAGACAACCCCAGTAATTTTTCGTACATCTTGCATTCCTGATCAAGTATATCTACAAGATTTTCCATCAAACTTGCCACTGGAATTATCCTCCTGTATATTAAATTGTTATTTTCTGAATCTTATGAATTGTGTTTTCAGTTCCACACGTGATAAGCTATCGCGCCCGGGACCGTTTTATGACAATTCTTCAAATTTGGAAAGCAGCTTATCAGCAAAAGCCTCTCCACTCACATCATAAGTACCGTTCTTAATAGCAGCTTTCAACGATGCTACGACATCTTCCCTGACATCCGGAGCAGCGCTCACAGCCTGTTTTGCCACCTGGATATCTTTACCTATTGAAGAGAATGATACTGTATCCCTGATATCATTAGTCTTCTTTGCTGCCTGTGGCTTACTTACTTTGTTGTTTGAGTAAATCTGCTGAACCTGACTGTATGCTTCTATTCGCATAATCTTTTCCTCCTTCCCTGGAGTATTTTTTGTTTTCTACTTCATTTATCGGTAGAAAATCACATTACTTTAGTTTTCCTAAAAAAATTTCCCCTTATTATTTTTAGAAGTAATGTCGTCAATACCCAAGGATTTAACTATACTTTTTTGGTTTCTACGTTATTTATCGGAAGGTATTTGAAAAACTTTAGAGTATTTTAATAATTTTTTGAAAAAAAAGTTAAAGCGAATGGAGAGACAATATATCCGCAAAAGCCCTGTAATATTTAAAATGAGTCTGATTCCACTGATTTTTCCTTCCAACAGTGGATATTATCAAAATACATTCCTTCTTATCTTTATCGTAGAATCTCATTAGGATCAGAGAGAAAACATTTCTCTTTATCAGAAACTCCTTAATGTTATGAGCATAGGGAGGCAATACCTCCAAACGGTCCAGTACCACAAAATCTCCGAGAGTAAAATATTTGTTCCTGGTTTCACTGTTAAGTATATTAACAACAAATTCTGTAGCTGTACTGTCCTTGATAGCATCGCTTCCCCCGGAGCATTTGTGCACAAAAGGTGCACCTACATACAGATTGACATTCTGAAGTCCGAAAGTTTCCGCAAAGTCACTTACATAAGTATCCACAGGAATATCTTTTCCATGAAGAGTCATATCAAGCATCCTGACAAGTACATCTCCATAGGTAGTTTCCCTTTCATTTATCTTCCTGGAAGTCTGATGTTTAATCCTTATTTCTTCAAGTGTCCCATGTTTATCCTGCTCATACATGACATATCTGTTCCTGCCCTTTTCCTTGGACAGATATAGACAGTGATCCGCCAGCATAAAAAGATCCTCATAATTGTCAGCATCTTTTGGAAAAACAGCGGAACCTATGGACACCGAAAGCGGATTATCCTTGTCTATCCCCTTATCCGGGAAGGTAGCACTTACCTTACTCTTTATTCCATATAACACTGACCGAAGCTGCTGTTCGGATTGCACATCATATAGCACAACAAAAAACTCATCTCCGCCGAAGCGCCCTGAAACACCGTTATTCCCTACTTCACCTGATATTATATCCGCAACTTTTTTTATGACATCATCGCCAAACTGATGCCCGTAGCTATCGTTTATACTCTTGAAAAAGTCCACGTCAATGATGACCAGTGTAGTTCCCTTCAGCCTCTTATCATCAATTCTCTCCCTGGCTATTCTGATAATATCTGCCTTCTCAACTAATCCTGTAAGCGAGTCATATCTGATAAAGGTGGGCTTGATGGATTCCCTGCTCCTTCGAAGCTGTATATGTCCCACCACGCCTTCAGAGTCTTTATCATAAAACACAAATGACTCTTCCAGTACCGTATGTGCAACTGTCTCATCATCATTGAGGATATTGCCTTCTATCATAGTTGTACTTCTGCCCACTCCGGATTTGACCTGGGCAAAGAAGCTTTTCACAGCCTGTTTTTGGTCCTCAGACGTTCTTTTCAGTAAAATCTCTACAAATTCGGAAATAGCGTATGAGCCCGTTTCAAAGTCAGCCAATTCCGTATTATGTACGCTGATGCTTTCCGTTTTGGGACTATATTCAAAAAAGACATCCTCATACAGACTCAGCTGGGCATTAGCTGTATTTATGGCCTTCATCAATGTGGAATGGGCATTCAAAAGATCCTTAGCATTGACCACTGTGACCCTGATGAGCTTATCATTATATCTTTCGGCTCTTACATAGCAGTAGTACATGGTATCCGGACTTATTATTTTACTGGGATACCAGTTACCGTCACAGTTTTTAACATTATTTTCAAAGATTTCAATGTCCTCAATGGCAATCAGCTCATTCATGGGCTTTACCGCATAGGCACCAAGGGCATCGTACACTCTGGCATCTGCAGATACTATTTTTAAATCTTCTTTTGTCAGGATTATTTCATAAAAACTAACGTCCTTCATGTATATTTCCTCATGTGCCTGACTTGATAATTCCAGACTATAATGGATTATATCTGTCCCGGCAACCGTTATTGTGAATACAATTTCACAATTATTGTATAAAGGAATCAGACCATTATCAATAAAATTTAAATCTCATTGACATAAGGCACTAAAGAAAATAAGATATTATCAGTAACGGCAAGGGCGCCAGGAACACGAACAGGCTTGTTCGCTGTTTTTTGGTGTCCTTTTTTTATAAAATTACGGAGGGTTATATGAGTAAGTATACAAAAGAGGATATTTTCCGCATTGTTGAGGAAGAAGATGTTGCATTCATAAGGCTCCAGTTCTGCGATATTTTCGGCATTCCAAAGAATATCGCCATCGCTTCAAGTCAGTTGGAGGCTGCCCTTAACAACGAGTGCATGTTCGACGGTGTATCGGTAGAAGGTTTTGTACAGAGCGATGAAAGCGACATGTATCTCTATCCCGATCTGGACAGTTTCGAAATATATCCCTGGAGACCCCAGTCAGGAAAAGTTGCAAGAATGTTCTGTAATGTCTACACCATTGACAGAGAACCCTTTTCAGGAGATCCAAGAAACATTCTCCACAATGTTGTAAAAAAAGCCAATGACCTGGGGATTTCCTTTAAAGTGAACCCCCAGCCGGAGTTCTTTTTATTTGATTATGATGACAACGGTCAGCCCACTACAACAACCCACGAAAGAGCCGGCTATTTTGACGTAGCTCCCGCTGATCAGGGTGAAAATGTCCGTCGTGACATCATTCTTAATCTGGAAGAAATGGGCTTCAATATTTCTTCTTCACATCACGAAATTGCTCCGGCCCAGCACGAGATCGAGTTTAAGGAAGAGGATGCCCAGCGCGCTGCAGACATGATCATGACCTACAAGATGGCCGTTAAGACTATCGCCAAAAAGCATGGACTCTACGCAACTTTTATGCCAAAGCCCGTTGAAGGTATAAACGGCTCAGGTATGCACATTAACATTTTGGCTTCAGACAAAAGCGGCAACAATCTTTTTATGAACAGTGAAAATGGCCAGCTTTCTGAAACCGCCAAGCACTTCATCGCAGGAGTCCTTGCCCATATGAAGGGAATGACGCTGGTCACAAACCCTATTGTTAATTCCTACAAGAGGCTGGTTCCCGGATTTGATGCTCCCGTAAATATTTCCTGGTCCTCATCTTCATCCAATAAGAGCGCTCTTATAAGAATTCCTTCCAAGCGAGGCGCCGGCACCAGGCTTGAGATCAGAAATCCCGACGCCACCTGTAATCCATATCTTGCTATTGCCCTTCTCCTTGCAGCAGGAATAGACGGTATCGAAAAGAAGATGACTCCTCCTGCAGAGCTTTCACAGAATCTCAAGGACACTACGTATGATCAGCTGAGAGAAAGTGGAATCGAAACCCTTCCAATGACTCTCGGTGAAGCCATAGATGCATACCAGAATGACGATTTCGTAAAGTCCGTTTTAGGTGATTCAATTTACAATAAGTTTCTTGACGCAAAGCGCTCAGAATGGAAGGATTTCCGCAGCTGCGTCACCCAGTGGGAAATAAGAAGATATCTGAACATTTTCTGATATAACGAGCCATGCAGGCTGATTTCCGATTGTACCGATGGGAGTTTGCTCACAAATCGGCACATATAGGAATCAGACTATAGGGCGACAAGACGGATGAAATAGAATGCGTCAGCATTCTATGAATCGCGGCTTGGCGTGCATGGCGAGTGGAACATATTACTACATGATAATTGCCAGGAGTATCTGTGTGAACATCATCATTGCTTTTGCTAAGTCGCAGGATGCGCAGAATTTCAAAAGCATATTGAGCCGTGGCGGCTACGAAAACATAATAACCTGCACCTCCGGTGTGCAGGCTCTTTCAGCCATGGAAAACCTTGGAAGCGGAGTCATAATATGTGGCTACCGCTTAAGTGACATGCTCTTTAGTGAGCTGTCTGAAGATCTTCCTGCTTATTTTCAGATGCTTCTGATTGCTTCTCCCGATAAATCTCCCGCAACTGATGATAAAGTCGTTTACCTCCCAACTCCCCTTAAAAAGGATGATCTTTTCGCCACTCTTAACATGATGCTGGAGGGTGTTACGGTAAGGCGCAAGAAGTCCAAGGAACGGCGCCTAAACCGAAGCGAGGAAGATAAAAAGGTCATTGCTCTCGCAAAAGAAATACTTATGGAGAGGCACCACATGTCCGAACCCGAAGCCCACAAGTACCTCCAGAAGTGTTCCATGGATTCCGGCACCGGCATGGTGGAAGCCGCCGAGATGGTCATCTCCCTCTCCCATGCGTAGGGTGGTGGTCAGCTTTATGGCATAGTGGATGAGCAGGCATAAATGCTTGTTTTCAGCTTCGTCCTGATTTTCTAAAACTCAAAAATCTACCTAGTAGCTACTATGCTTTAGCCATATACATTATGTCCATTTAACACATTTTATATCTGCCTTTATAACAAATTCTTATTTTCGTCCCATTTCCCCATAAGCAATTTTTCTCCTTAGCCGATATATTAAGTGAGGATTTTTATATGTATCATGCTTTTGCATGAAATATTCACTGTGCGGCTTATTTCACCAAAAGCAGTATGCCAGCTACATACCATCCCATTATGTGCTAAGGATAGCGTGGATCTTCATGGAAGAGAAACTTCTTCAGGAATGGAGGTTCAATTTTTTTGCCCATTCCTGACCTTTGACAAGGAGGCACAATGAAAATTGCACAGAGTACCGTAGATCTTTGTTCGAGCCACACCTACTTTGAGGAAAACACTATTTCCGTTCAAAGTGGGGTAATGACAAGAAACTCATTTTTGGAAAGTCTTCAAAATCAGGAGAGAAAGATGGATTCCCTGGAAATAACACAGTCCGGTGAAAATGCCATAGGAAGCGAGAGTTACACCTCACTTAAGCCGCAGAAATCTCAGTATCTTTCAAGCGCAGAATCAACTTTGGAGGATCAGATGGCACAGCTGCGTACCACTCTCCTAGACAGAATCCTAAGACTCCTTCAGCTCCTAGGAGGAGACAGCAAAAGCAGTCACTACCGTGATATGATAAGTCAGACTTCAAATATGCTCACCGGTAATATGTTCGTCAAGACCACCACCGTTGAAATGACTCACATAGAAGAGGAATCTACTACCTTTGAAGGAAAAGGCACTGCTCTTACTGAGGACGGTAGGAGCATCGATTTCAATCTGAGCTTTAGCCTTTCCAGCAAGCTGACCGAATACGCAGGAATGAGCATTTCCAGCGCTGTTAACATGATTGATCCTTTGGTGATCAATGTAGGAAAAGAGATAACTCATGTTAGCGACCAGAATTTCTTCTTTGACCTTGACTGTGACGGTAAAGAAGAAAAAATCTCCGCTCCGGTTGCAGGAAGTGGATTCCTTACCTACGACAAAAACGGTGACGGAAAAATAAATGATGGCTCTGAATTGTTCGGAGTAAGAAGCGGTAACGGATTTAAGGATCTTGCCGCCTATGATAACGACAATAACGGCTGGATTGATGAATCTGATGAAATCTATGGTAAGCTCCAAATTTGGCTAAAAAACGAAGACGGAACAGATACACTTATGTCCCTGAAAGAAGCTGATGTAGGTGCAATTTACCTGGGGAGCGCAAGTACCGAATTTGCAGAGCGAAACAGCAGTCTCGTAATGGCGGGAATGCTTAGGGCCAGCGGCATCTTCCTTCGTGAGAGCGGTGGTGTCGGGACCGTCCAGCAGCTTGATCTGGCAGCCATTTAAAATTTTTATGTTTAACTTAAAGAGCTGTTCGAAGCTCGGTTTTTGTTTTTTACAGGATTGTTCATAGACAGCACAGCCCCAAGTTTTACATTTGGAAATGTGCAGTTCTCGGATGATGATTTTCAAGATGAAGAAATGAATAGAGCTCGACTGTTACGAACAGCGCTGAGAGGAGAGCACTATTCATTTATGAGTCTTAGAAATCACACCGCAGACGAAAACAAGCATTTCCGAATGGATACCTTGGGGCTGAGCGTAAGGAAAGGTTGCCACACTAATTTGATCATCAATTAGTGCGACAGCCATTCTTTTTATTGTAATGAAAGCCCATCTGCGGTAAGATATTAGCCGTAGGTTCGGAGGTATTTAATATGGAAAAAGAATTTGAATACGAAGGTTTTACAGGAACCGTATGTTACGACAAGAAGGCTGATTATTACACCGGAGAAGTGGTAATTGACGGGAAAATATATACTTACGAGGGTGATACTCTCGAGGAACTCAGGGAGGATTTTGAGGACATCATCGATTCCATGCTGGCTTTTGACGAGATGGATGACGAGGAAAATGACCAGGTAGACTGATATGACAGATATGACATTTTTGCGAGATACGTTAGCGATTTTTTTGAAATACTTTCTGCCATTTATCGTGGCATATATTCTAAATCTGATTCTTAACAGGATTCTGAACAAAAACACTCTTAGGGGCAAGCTACATCTGATGTTCCTTAAGGGCCTGATCCTGGCCTTAATATGGGCAGTAGCGGCACTGTTTGTATTGGATAACGTTCCGGCGTTTTCCAAAACTTGGGAGACAGCCATAGCTTCTTCCGGAATCGCAGCAGTTGTCTTAGGTCTTGCAGCCCAGTCAACTCTGGCCAATGTCTTTGCCGGGATCTCTTTATCGGCGTCCCGTTCAAGGCCTTTTGACATAGGAGATCGTGTTGAAATAGATTCCATTGAGCCCGGCTTTGTGGAGAACATCACCCTGAGACACACTGTAATAAAGACCTATCAGAACGAGATTATCTACATACCAAACTCAACTGTTGGCTCTGCCACTATAGTAAATTATACTCAGGAGAATTCATATTCATATCCCATAAGCGTTTCTGTGGCCTATGGTACGGACATGCAGAAAGCAATGGACATCATGGCTGATGTTATTGTGGATCATCCAAAGCACTACGGAGCAAGGCCCACTGTGTTATGCAAGAGCTGCGATGACAGCGGCGTTACCATGAGGGTGCTGGTGGAAACCAGGGACTTTAGAGACAATCCCAAGACCTGTTCAGACTGTCTTGTGGAGATCATGAAGAGATTTGCCGAGAATGGCATAGAGATTCCTTACAACAAGCTGGTTCTTTTGCAGGGAAAGGAATAATAATTCAAGAGGAAAAAAATGGGAAAACTATATTTTAGGTATGGAGCTATGGGGAGTTCCAAAACCGCCAATGCTCTAATGGTTAGATACAACTACATTGAAAAAGGTCAGAATGCTATTCTTTTAAAACCAATGACCGAGAACCGCGATGGGGAAAAAACTGTCAAATCAAGAATTGGCCTTGGTGCAGAGTGCACCTTCGTGGAAGAATTTCTTGATACTGTTAAGAATGAATGGTTCACCAAGAAGTCTGATTCCTGGAAAAACCTGGACTGTGTAATTGTTGATGAAGCACAGTTCCTGACAGAGGAGCAGGTTGACCTTCTGGCTGAGGTTGTGGATAAATATGACCTTCCGGTAATCTGCTATGGCCTCAGAACAGACTTTACCAGTCATTTGTTTAGCGGTTCCAAGAGACTAATGGAAATCGCCAATTATATAGAAGAAGTACCAACTGTATGCTGGTGCGGGAGACGTGCCCACTTCAACGCCCGTGTCTCTGACGGCAAAATCGTCAGAAGCGGGGAACAGATCATGATGGGCGGCAACGAATCCTACGTTTCTGTATGCCGTCGTCACTTCCTCTCCGGAGAAGTTAACGGCTCAAGAGAAAGAGATATCGCTGAATAACAAAAGCCAAGGGGACGGTTCTTTTGACACATTTTGCTTGGAAAATGTGTCAAAAGAACCGTCCCCTTGGCTGTCCCTTGGCTTATTTAAACAATTACTTTTCAATCTTTTACTTCTATCCTAGTGGCTTCTTCCTTTTCCGGAATTGCTTCTTTCTTGGGGATGTTGACTGTAAGTACACCATTTCTGTACTGAGCTATTATATCCTCAGGCTTGAGTCCCTCTACTCTGAAAGACCTCTGGTAAGAAGAGGATCTTCTCTCACGGCGGATGTACTTACCTTCCTTGTCCTTCTCATCATTGTTCTCGTGGTGAGTTGCACTGATGGTCAGAAGGTCATTCTTAAGATCAATTGTGATATCTTCCTTATTAAAGCCGGGAAGTTCTGCCTCAAGTTCATAGCAGTTATCCTTCTCAATAACATCGGTCTTCATTAGGCTTGCCTTGTTCTCTGTCTGTGCTGTGCAATTTGCATCACACATTCCGTTCCAGAATCTGTCTCCAAAGAAATTATCCATCTCATCAAATATATCATTATTACTCCAAAGCATAGGCATCAACATAATTCGTCACTCCTTTTCATTTTATATTTTTGTTGTAGTGTTTTTGTTTTTATTGTTAGCACTCGACACGATTGAGTGCTAACAATCTTTATAAGTATGTTATAGAACATGTGGAACAAATTGTCAACACTAAAAAATATAAACAATTTATAAACTTAAAAAAACACAAAAAATGCCCTGCGATTATCCATTTCTTCGCAGGGCATTTCATTTATCATATCGTTAAATTTATACTAGGCAGTTGCATCACTTTGCTGCTGACCAGGTCAGACCATACATCTGCTCCATGAGCTTTCTGAGTTCATCCTTCATTCTGTTGCAGGCTGAAGCCTCATCCACAAAATTAAGGACGCCGATTTTTTCCTTTTTATCCTGGAAAAAGACTGCCCATCCGCTCTCTGTCTTATCAAGACAAATCCTGTTCTTATGAGAACCACCAATCTTGTAAAGTTTCGATGGTACCAGGTGCTCTTTCAAGTATTTCTTAAGTTCTCTTGTATTCATAATATGCCTCCAGCATTACGGTTTCTATACTTGTTTCATGTAGTATTGATTACTACATATAATATAACACATAACCGTATGCAGAGCAAGAGGGAAGTCAAAGAAAAGCAAGGGAAAGCCACGACAGCCCCGTGGCTGTCGTGGCTTTCCCTGACTTATTTCAATTTATAAATAATTGTCATCTCAACATGATTTTTCTTGATTCCAACGATTACATCGTCCGCAAGGCTGGCAACAATCGATTTCTCCAGCTCGTCCCAGGCTTCTTTTACGGCTTCTCCATCATTTTCGTCCAACTGACTTCTGTAATCGGCCAGAGACCACATCACGCCGCCCATAAGGTCCGGATCATAGCCAAGTCCGGGATTGCCATACATACCCATGGATCCAAAGGCAATGCTTCCGCTGTTGTACTCCTGCTCCAGACTCATTACACTGTCATAGCTAAGGGCACTGGTCTCAAAGAGGTCACTGATCTTACCCATAAAACCCTTGGCAAGAGCATTCTTTTTATTGGAAGATACATCAATGAAATCAGCCTTTTTATCGAAGTTCATATCTGTGCTGGCCACCAGCTTAATGGCTACAGCATTTACATATTTTTCTGCATAAACTATAGCATCAAAATCAACAGCAAGAGCTTTCATCATGCCAATGGTCTCTTCGAACAAAAGCTTGACTCTGAGCTTGTTCTCTTTGGAAAGGCTGAGCTGATCGACTGCAAAGTCAACAGACTCAAGGGCTCTGTCCTCGCTGGACTTGTCATTGTCATACGCAATAGGCTTGGTAACCACAATGGGCTTCTTGGATCCGATCGACTTAAGTGACTCTGTGAAGTCTTTTTTGATGACCATAAGAGAATCCGAATCTTTTACGGAAACAGTTATATCACTGGCGAGATTTGCCAGAACTGAGCGTTCAAGATTATCCCAGGCGTCCTGGTCATATTTATCCCTTTCTCTCTTAGCCATAAGTTCTGCCTGATACTCTTTAAGGCTCCAGGTAGGAGTTTCGGGCTTAACGAAAAATGTTCTTAGCTGGTCAATGAAGGTCTTTTCAGCACTGTTGGTTCCGGTTGAAGAAACTGAAACAAGTTCCTCCTGACTGTCTACATCCATTTTCTGGCTAAGTCTGAGACAGATATTGGAAACTCTCGCATCTCCGTCAAACCATACTTCGATGGGAATATCCTCTCCTGCAATGGTATCCATAAACCTGATAGCCTCTTCCGCCAAAAGATTGAATCTCTTGGCATCGTCGCCAGCTATCCTGAGAGTGTATAGATAGTCTTCCAAAGTCTCATTTACTCGCCCTAAATCTTCCTGAATGTTACCAACAAAAACATGTTCTGTTTGCATGTGGACCTCCTGATTTTTGTTATATATTGCAATGCAAGCATACAAATCTTTTATATTTCGACCCTATATCATATATTTTACCATTCATATATGAACTTTGCACATACTTCCTTAAGGGAATCCATGTCCTCCATCTGATTGATCTGATTTCGGAATTTGGCGCTGCCGGGCATTCCAAAGGTGTACCAGGCCACGTGCTTCCTCATCTCACGTATTCCGATATACTCTCCCTTATACCTTAATTGCAGATCTGCATGGCGAACAATGGTGTCGTAAATTTCCTGTCTTGATGGTCTGTCACAGGCACATCCGGTTTCAAAAAAGCTCTTGATTTCCCTGAAAAGAAATGGATTTCCCTGAGCAGCCCTTGCTATCATTACACCGTCGCATCCTGTCTCTTCGAACATTCTCTTTGCCCCGGGGCCGTCTGTAACATCTCCGTTCCCTATGACAGGTATCTTCAAGGCGTCCTTAACTTCTTTAATTATGCTCCAGTCAGCCTTCCCTGAATAATACTGTTCTCTTGTCCTTCCATGAACTGCAACCGCCGCTGCACCGGCTTCCTGGGCTGCAAGAGCACACTCCACTGCATTTACGGAATTATCATTAAAGCCTTTTCTGATCTTAACTGTAACCGGCCTGTCCGACACCTTGACAAGGGCATCGACTATTTCCCCTATAAGCTTTGGGTTCTTCATCAGCGCCGATCCTTCTCCGTTGCCCACAACCTTGGGCACAGGGCATCCCATGTTTACATCCAGGATATCGTAGGGCCTATCCTTTATCATCTCCACCGCCTGCTGCATCACCTGAGGTTCAGAGCCAAAAAGCTGTAAAGAAACCGGGTGCTCGCTTTCATGAATTTCCATAAGCATGGAGGTGTTTCTGTTTTTGTAGGTGATGGCCTTGGCACTCACCATTTCCATGCACACAAGACCTGCCCCCATTTCCCTGCATAAGAGACGAAAAGGCAGGTCTGAAACACCTGCCATGGGTCCTAGAATTATGTTGTTATCCAGAATTACATTTCCAATCTTTAACTGACCGTAACCTGACATAAAACTCCTTAATTCATTACAGTTCACTCGCTGCATAGCTCGTAAACAGTATCATTCCTCTTCATCCAGAATATCTGCCGGATTCTCGTGAAGCACATAGATCCTGTAATAGAGTCCCAATGCCTCGAATAGATCCTGTCTTTTCCTACGAACCTCACCCACCAAAAGCCCTGCAGTTATCTCGTCATAAGTGATATCTTCCTCATCGGCGTTTGTCTCAATGCTGATGGTCCCATCCTCCTCAAATACAATGGTAAAGATGCCTCCGGCTTCCTGGGTAAAAAGAACACTTATGATATTGAGCTCTTTTTTTATACTCTCTGGAATCTGCTTAAACACTGGATTGAAGTAATACTTCTGTTCATATGCATTTGCCCCGCACAGAACTACCCTTCCACCTGCAGTCTCTTCGAAGACTCTGCCCTTGTTTGTCTTTTGCATCTCATCTATTTTTAGATCTTCTTTTTTATTCTCGTTGAATTCTTTATCAAATTCTTTTTCAAAATCTTCTGCGTTCATTTTAAATCCTTTGCTTTTTTATTCCGGAGCTTTATCATTTTCAAATTCCTTGAGCTGCGGCTTGTTCTTTCTGTTTTTTTCGTAAAGAATATTTAGTCCCTTCAAGGTCAATGTGGGGTCGTACAGATCGATCTCTCTTACTTCTTCGCAAATAAGACGTCCAAGACCTCCTGTGGCAATAACTTTAACATTTTCAAGACCGGACTCTCTTATCATCTCCCTGATAATATACTTGGTCTGTCCGATCTGCCCATAGATCAGTCCTGCCTGCATACTGGAAATAGTCTCTTTTGCCAGGATACTCTTTGGCTTCTTTATCTCTATTTCAGGGAGTTTAGCAGCATCCTGCCAAAGAGCCCTGGCAGAAATCCTGATTCCCGGAGAAAAGATTCCTGTAAACAGTTCTCCCTTTTCATTGACCATAATATAAGAAGTAGCCGTTCCGAAATCCACCACAAGAACCGGTCCGCCATGCTCTTCAACCCCGGCCACAGCGTCCACGATCAAATCCGGTCCCACTTCCCTTGGATTGTCCGTTGCTATCTTGATACCGGTTTTAATTCCAGGCCCAACAATGTATGGTCTTTTTCCCAGGTACTTGCCTATGGCATTTACCAGTGCGTGCATTACCTTGGGAACTACACTGGCTATCATAACGCCTTCAATCTTGTCTTTGTTTACGCCTTTAATTCCCAGCATGGTGACCAATTCAATTCCAAACTCATCGGAGGTCCTCATGGTATTAGTCGTCAAACGAAAAGAGCTAAGAAGCTTGTCCCTGTCAAAGACTCCAAAGGTAATATTCGTATTTCCCACATCAATTACAAGAATCATTTTTCTCTCCACAAACCGGTAACGGCTCCTTTATCACGCGTAGCTGTATAATCCCCGCACAGAGACCTCCCCGGCATTAATTTCATACTCCTCGCCCTCTTCATCCGAGACAATAAGTGCGCCGAAATTATTAATACCGTGAGCAATAGCCTCAAATTCGCCCTTGGGATCCAGGACTCTTACGATCTTCCTCCTGTTAATAAGGCGATACTCGTACTGCTCTTTTAAAAGAGAAAGATCATAGGTCTCACAGTACAGCTTGTAGTTTTCCTCAAATCTTTTCATACAGGTTGCAACCACAAGACTTCTGTCGATCCTGATGCCTGTTTCCGAAAGAATGGATCCGGCGATAGACTTTATCTCGTCGGGAAAATCCAGCATATTTACATTTATTCCCACTCCGATAACTACGTTATTAATGGTGTTATCCGGGTTCATATGTAGTTCCGTCAGTATACCGCATATTTTTTTCCCGGAAATCACAACATCGTTTGGCCACTTTATCTGGGGAAAAAATCTGGCTTCCGAAATTATCTGCCTGGGCATATCCACCAGGGTGGATTTACTGATGTTTTCATCCGAAGCACTAAGTAGTGCATACTCTATTCCTTCAGCAACAGAAAGCCCCATAATAAGCGTCAGCATGGAAATACGCTCCGCGGGAGCCGTGGGTCTTATCAAAAGACTCATGGCTATATTGTTTCCCCCGGGAGTATCCCAGCTCCTGCCCCTTGAGCCGCGACCCTTAGTCTGCCTGTCTGCAACCACAAGTGTACCTGTGACTGCTCCATCTTCTCCCAGCTTTTTGGCATCATCATTGGTAGATGCCGTCTCATCCTGATATATTATATTTCTAGCAACCCACTGGGTATGTAGCTGCTCAGTAATGTGCTCCTTGCTAAGCATGTTGTATATGTTCCTTTATTTTTTCAAAGTTGCAAGCATCACAGCCTTAATGGTGTGCATACGGTTTTCCGCTTCCTCAAATACGATGGACCTGTCCGATTCAAAAACCTCATCGGTAACTTCCATCTCGTCCAGACCGAATTTCTCTTTTATATCCCTGCCGATACCTGTATTAAGGTCATGGAATGAAGGCAGACAATGCATGAACACGCAATCAGGTCCGGCATTCTCCATGAGTTCCATTGTTACCCTATAAGGTGAAAGTTCCTTGATTCGTTCCTCCCAGACGCTGTCAGGTTCACCCATGGATACCCAGATATCTGTGTAGATAACATCTGCTCCCTTGGTACCTTCAAATGCATCTTCAGAAAAGTCTATGACAGCACCTGTCTCTTTGGCTATCTCATTACAGGTGTCAATCAGCTCTTTTGATGGGAAATATTTCTTGTTGGAAACCGCCGTAAAGTGCATCCCCATTTTGGCGCAGACAACCATAAGCGAGTTTCCTGTATTGTAGCGGGCATCTCCCACATAAACAAGATGAATTCCCTTAAGCCTTCCAAAATGCTCCCTTATTGTAAGCAAATCTGCCAGCATCTGTGTAGGATGGAACTCGTTGGTAAGTCCGTTCCATACTGGAACCTTGCTATATTTGGCAATAGTCTCAACTATCTCCTGCTCAAATCCCCTATACTCTATTCCGTCAAACATACTTGCCAAAACCCTTGCTGTATCTGCAATGCTCTCTTTTTTGCCAATCTGGGAATCTGTAGGATTAAGATATGTTGACCCCATTCCCAGGTCGCTTGCAGCAACTTCAAAAGCGCATCTTGTCCTGGTACTTGTCTTTTCAAAAATAAGGGCAATGTTCTTCCCCTTAAGTTCATCATGGAGAATACCATTTCTCTTTTTGTCCTTGAGCTCCGCAGCCAGGTCAACCAGATACAGAATCTCTTCGGGGGTAAAATCAAGTAGTTTCAAAAAATCGCGTCCGTATAAGTTCATAGTGTCCTCCCATTCAAATACTTTTTGTTATAGTAATAAAGGGATTGCACAACTGCAATCCCTTTAATATTACCATACTCGCTCGTATGTTACTATAATTACCAGAAAACATGAGCACCGATAATAATGCCTTCTCTTCCGTTTGCTCTTCTAAAGTGAAGTGCACTGCCTACAGTGGTATCACCATTTATAGCTGCCTGAGCAGCCTGCATGCAGGAATCTGAAATCTTGCCGCTGTTATATACCCTTGCAACAGTTCCGTTGAGAGCAGGTGTAAACTGGCCCGAAGCATAAATAACACTGTAAATGCTTCCCGGATAAGCTCCACTCTTAACTCTGTTCAGTACAACAGCTCCAACCGCCAGCTTTCCTTCGTAAGGCTGATTGCCCGCTTCGCACTGTATAAGTGCCGCAAGAAGTTTAGCCTCATCGGCATCTGCGCTTACAGCTCCGCGATTTCTTGTAAGAGCTGCCTTCTTCTCTGCTTCCTCACGAATTTTGATGGCTGCTATGGTCTCACCTGTATCAATTCTGAATTCCGATGATACGTACTCGGACTGAACATAACCGGTTTCATCATTATAATCAACGCTGATCCAGCCATTTCCCAGATCCTCTATCATATCCACAAAAGCCTTCTCGGCAAGTACTCCCAGTACTTCTGACTTTTCAGATGCCTCGGTTCTGATATTGAGTGCTGAATTTTGGCTTGTCACCACCTGCTTTCCAACATCCGAAGCAAGCTTCTCGGCGTCTTCATCAAACAAAAGGTAGTCATCCTTCGCCCATCCTATGAGATCCCCCGACTGAATCTTGGTCCATCCGTTCCCACGCTCCAGTATTTTTCCTCCGCAGTCCTTATAAAGGACTCCGACCTTGTTGCTTTCCTCGCTGGGCTCTTCCCTGACATTCATGGCTCTTGAAACATTTGCCATGACCAGCTTGGATTCCTCATTTTCAGTGGTCGCAGAGCTCGAAGCAGCAGAAGACTTCTCCAAATTGCTGGCAACCTTAACCTCCGTAGCATTACTATCCAGTCCAAGTGGTGCAATAGGACTGATAATATTGGAAATTCCCACTGCAACATCTGTAATCTTGCTGCTACTCTTGGCCTGTGCAGTTATATCCCGGGAAAAGAAAAGAACAAAAATGAGACTGCAAATCAAAAACTGTCTCGCGATTCCCAAAGATATCTTCGCTATTTGTTTCATATCTTTGTTATCCTCGAATCATCCTTAATTTGTTACAAAATTGTTTCGATTTGTTACTAATCCGAAAACACAAAAATATTAACAAATAATAAACATTTTGTCAAATTTCACAATATTTTTATTTGAATATTATAAAATTTTACGCCAAATTTTCGCTTGACCAAATAATAATTCACATTTTTACAGATTCTTACTCTTATCTATGCAGGCAGAAACCGCATCCATTACCGTGCCCCTGAAGCCTTTTTCTTCCAGTACTTTTACTGCCTCAATAGTGGTTCCTGCAGGGGAACATACCATGTCCTTTAATTCTCCCGGATGCTTGCCGGTCTCAAGAACCATCTTGGCACTTCCAAGAACAGATTGGGCAGCAAATTCATAAGCCTGCTTTCTGGGCATTCCGCCTGCTACCGCCGCATCTGCCATAGCTTCTATGAATAGGAACACATAGGCAGGTGAAGAACCGCTGACTCCCACAACCACGTCCATCATGGTCTCAGGAACTGTATATGCTTTTCCAAAGCTCTCTAAAAGTTCCATAACAAAATGGAAATCATCATCCGTAACCGCATCATTTCTGCATACAGCCGAGCACCCCTCAAGTACAAGAGCCGGCGTATTGGGCATTACTCTTATGAGCTTAACGGGTTTTTCAAACTCCTTGGAAAGCCAGCTGATGGTCTTTCCTGCAGCGATGCTGACAATAATCTTGTTCTCATCTACGCTGTCCATAATATCTGCGATAACAACCTTAAGGTACTGCGGCTTAACTGCAAGGATGATAATATCTGCCTCTTTTGCCACCGCCTCATTGGAGGATCTGGTCTGAATGCCATATTTGTTGGCAACCTTCAGGCATGTAGCCTCTGTAGCGGCTGTTCCGATAATCTCGTTGGGGCCCATCAGCCCTTTTGCAAGAATTCCTCCGATCATGGCTTTTGCCATATTACCAAGTCCGATAAAACCTATAGTCATAGCTTACCCCCTTCTCTGTCTTGATGCCTCAAATGTTAGTATTGCTGAAGATGTCGCTGCATTCATTGATTCCACTTCACCCTTCATGGGAATCAGTACATAAGTTTCAGCTGCTGCAGCAGTAGCATCTGTCAGACCGTTTCCTTCATTTCCGATTAAAAACGCTGTTGGCTGAGTATAATCAAAAGCGTCATAATTGCTATTTCCCTTAAGGTGGGCGGCATAGGTATGTACGCCTTTTTCCTTAAGTCTCCCCAACATTGCCGGAATATCATCTACATATATAAAAGGCATTCTGAAAATAGATCCCATGGTAGATCTAATCACCTTTGGATTGTAGACGTCTGCGGAGCCCTTGCTAAGTATGATCCCTGTAACTCCTGCCCCCTCTCCGGAACGGAACATAGTTCCCACATTTCCCGGATCCTGAATATTCTCCAGAATCAGCATAAGAGGTTTGGCTCCTTTGTCATCCTTGTTGTAGCCCTCGATTACTTCATCCTCTGTATATTCGTACTGTGAAACAACAGCCAGAACTCCTTGCGGCGTCTGGGTCGCTGCCATCTTCTTCATGACTTCATCGGAAACATCCTCAGCACCATAACGCCAAAGGATTTCCTTGTCATCTTCGCTTGCTTTATCAAGAAAATGCTGTGTTACATAAACCTCCCTGACCTGCAATACAGGAGCTTCCCTAAGCATCTTCATTCCTTCTATAACAAATACGCCATCCTCCCGGCGGGCCTTGCTCTTTTCCACATAGCTCACCACCTTGCGAACGCGCTCATTTCCTAAACTAGTGATCATCGCACTTCCTCATATTATTATTCTTAACTGAGTTATTTTGTTATAGTATATCACATTTTCTTATAAGGAAAAAAATAGCAGTAAAGCCTTCTATTGGGCTTTACTGCTAATAAGGTCGTTCAATTAAAGAATACGTGCGATTTCGTACATGTATTCGTTGATGTTCTTCTTCATTGCAAGAGCCTCGTCAATGTCATAATCAACGAACTGGCCGTTGCGATAACCAACTACGCGGTTAGTCTTGCCTGCTGCAAGGATATCAGCCGCATAGCAGCCCATCATGGAAGCATAAACACGGTCTTTACATGTCGGGCTACCACCACGCTGCATGTAACCAAGGATAGATGCTCTTGTCTCAAGGCCTGTTGCAGCCTCAATACGACGGGCCATGGATGTTGAGTGTCCGATACCCTCTGCATTTACAATGATGTGATGTGTCTTACCCTTTTTACGGTTATCTATAATATTATCAATAATACGCTGTTCGTTATAATCGTA
>JAEEGF011275606.1_pt1 | contig 20431 bp, 17 predicted proteins | sample 9134171 | NCBI WGS metagenome assembly JAEEGF01 (sample SAMN16246542, study PRJNA631951) | gut metagenome | biome: gut microbiome; feature: rumen; material: AP-attached | host: Bos | place: Iran: Karaj | collected 2018-10
AAATCGATGGTCTGGTTTACGTAGGCATCATAGTCACGGATGGGCTTGATGTCGATCTGGGAACCCGGGAGGAAGGCCTCGATGCCGAACACGTCGACGATCATGCCGCCCTTGGTGCGGGTCTTGACGAAACCTTTGACGATCTCGTTATTGTTGTAAGCTTCGTTGACTCTGTCCCAAGACTTGAGTGCGCGTGCTTTCTTGTGGGAGAGGACGAGCTGGCCCTTGCGGTCCTCGGCGGACTCGACATAGACCTCGACCTTGTCACCGACCTTAAGGTCGGGGTTGTAACGGAACTCGGGAGCGGAGATGACACCCTCGCTCTTTCCGCCGATGGTCACGATGACCTCGCGCTTGCCGATGGCGGTCACTTCGCCTTCGACAACCTCGTTCTCGACGACCTTGGAAAGGGTCTGGTCATAAGCCTCGCGGATCTTCTCTTTCTCCTCACCGCCATAGACGGAGGAACTGCCCTCGAAAGCATCCCAATCGAAATTCTCGGGAGCAACTGATGCGTTTAAAAATTCTGCCATAATTGTTTTGAAATGAAACAAACTAGGGGTTTAACATTATTTTTTGTGCCTGTCCGGCGGCATAAAAAAGCACGCCGGGTAAAAAGCGTGCAAAGGTATGTAAAATAATCTGATTTACAAAGAAATAAAAAGCACTTAAAGCATTTTTTTCTTCTTGAACGCGAACCACAGCGCAAAGGCCAGAAGGGCCATTACACCGATGATGAGCAGCCAGGCGAGATTGAGCCCGTCAAGGGGAAGCTTGACATTCATGCCGTAGAAACTCGCGACGAGCGTGGCAGGCATGATGAGCAGGGAGATGATGGTGAAGATCTTCATGATGCGGTTCTGGTCGAGATTGATCAGACCGAGCACCGTATCCTGCAGATACTCAAGACGTTCGAAATTGAAGTTGGCATGATTGATCAGGGATGCGATATCCTGGAGGAGCACGTTGAGCCTGGGCTCGAGGGATGCGGGATAACGGTCGCTCTTGAGGATATTGGAAATCAGGCGCTGCTTGTCCACGACGTTCTCGCGCACCACCATGGTGTTCTCCTGCAACTGGTTGATGTCCAGGAGGAAGTCTTCGTTGATGTCCTCCTGCTGGTTGATGCGCTTGGTGAACCGTGCGGTATCCTTGCCGAGGATCTCGACCATGTCAGCGTCGAGGTCGACCCTCTGGTCGAGCATGGCGACAAAGACGGACCAGCCTCCGGGGAAAAGCGTAGGCTTGGCGCAGAGTTTCTGCTGAAGGCTGGTGATACTGCGCAGCGGGACTTCGCGAAGGGTGGTAAGGGTGTTGCCGACGAGTATGAAAGATACCGGCGAGGATATATACTCGTCGTCGGAAGGGGTCAAGTAGTTGGTATTGGCGAAAATGGCGGTGTCGGACTCGGAAAAGCGAGAGGAACTCTCGATCTCTTCGGCCTGTGCACGGCTCTGGATCTCAGTGCCGAGGAATCTCTCGGTGGCTCTCTTTTCTTCGCCAGTAGGATCGAGGAGGTCAATCCAGAGGACATCTTCCCTCACCAGCTTGGCGAACTCCGTTTCGGACTGGCAGTAATCTACCTTACCGCCGAGTCTGTAGAAAATGTTGATAATACCGCTTCCCTTTTTGTCCCCGGACGGTATGGTCCGGGAGGGTTAAACACTCAAGTCTGGCTGACATTACGGAGAAGTCAGCCTGCAAAGATATGCATTTTTTCGGTAAATCAAGTACTTGCGGGGCCTTTTTTACACGACCCCGAGAAGTATGTTCAGACCTATCAGGATGAGGACGCAGCCGCCAGCCAACTCAGCGCTGCGCCCGAAGCGGGTGCCGATCCGCCGCCCGCCGAGGATGCCGGTGACGACTGAAATGACGGTGACGACGAAGACCGCGGCACATTTAAGCAGTGCCGAGGAGAGCGTATCCTGCTCCATTGAAAGGGAGATACCGACCGCTAGCGCATCTATGCTGGTGGCGATGGAAGCTACGATGATGTTGCGCAGGCCGTTAAGGTCGCGGGCTTCCTCCTTCCCCCTGACAGCCTCAAGTATCATCGACCCTCCGACGTAGAGCAGCAGAAGGAATCCGATCCAGTGGGCGAAACGCTCGACATAGCCCACGAACAGGTCGCCGAAGAGGTAGCCGAGCAGCAGCAAACCTGCCTGGACGACACCGAAGACCAGCGCTATGAGCAGCACCTGGTGCCGGCGAGTACCCTGCATGGTCACGCCCGAGCAGAGCGAGACGGCGAAGCAGTCGGCGCAAAGCGAAACGGCCAGGAGCAGGGCCAGGACAATCGAACGCAGCATACGTTACGGCTTGAAAATCTGGCGGTTGATTATCGACCTTCCGAGCGTCAGGGCATCGGCGTACTCCAGGTCGTCGCCGAAGCCCAGGCCGCGCGCCAGGGTCGACACCTTGACGCCCAGCCCGGCGATCTGCCGGTAGATATAGAACGCCGTCGTCTCCCCTTCCACATCCCCAGGCAGCGCCAGGATAACTTCCAACTCTTCCGCCTTCAGGGCATACTCCCCTTCGGCGGAGTTGGAAGTCATACGACGGAGGCGGTCGACGAGCTGGCGGATGGTGAGGTCGGAGGGACCGATGCCGGCGATGGGCGAGATGATGCCGCCGAGGACGTGGTAAACGCCGCGGTACTGGCCTGTATTCTCGATGCTCATGACGTCGCGGACGTTCTCCACCACGCAGATGGTACTATGGTCGCGGTGCCTGTCGCCGCAGATGGAGCACAGGCCATTGTCCGAAATCATCATGCACTCCGGACAGTACTGCACCTCGTCGGCCAGCCGGTTGATGGCGTCCGTGAAATGATGGACGTTCTCCTTGGGCTGGTTCAGCAGGTGCATCGCAAGGCGCAGCGCGCTGCGCGAGCCCACGCCCGGCAGCGAGCTGATAGCCTCCACGGCGTTCTGCAACAGCTCGGAAGGGTACTTCTCGATCATAGTCCGTGATAGTCCAGTAGCCCCTCCATCGGGGAGGCGATGATGCGAGAGATGTGGACGCCGAAGTGGCCGGCGAGGGCGTACAGCTGCGAGGTGCAGGCCGCGGCGATGCCGCCGACGAAGCCGGCGGGCAGGTCCGCGCGGCCGTGCCGCAGCAGCGAGCGCTCGAAGAAGTCCGTCAGGTTGCGCTCCACAAGCGCATCCACATAAGGATTACCGCGATGTTCGAGGATCCAGGGAGCGAAACTTCCGAGATAGGCCGAAGGAGCCGGTTCCTTGTAGACCTTCTGGACAACGGTCATATAATCGACGTCGAAAGCTTCACCGAACTCCGAAGCCAGAGGCTCCGGGACAAGTCCCTTGATATAGTCCGCCAGGAAAAGCTTGCCGAGGCAGGCTCCCCCGCCCTCGTCACCTAGGATGAAGCCGCCCGAACGGGCGGTATGCACTATGCGGGAGCCGTCATACAGGCAGCTGTTGGAGCCGGTGCCAAGGATGGCGCAGATGCCTTCGCGGCGGCCGCAGGCTGCCCTGGCCGCTCCGAGCATGTCGGAGAAGCCCTCGACATACGCGCCGCCGAACGCTTTGGAGAGGATCTCTTTGGCGCGTTCAGCGGCGGAAGTCCCTTCTATCAGGCCAGCCGCATACAGATGTACCTCGGTAACAGGGCGGTTACCGACGGCCACCGCCCCTTCCATTATGATGCCTGCGATATCCGCTTCAGACAGGACGGACACATTCATGCCATCCGTCTTGAACTCCCGGACGATATCCATACCGTCGGTCAGGCACCAGTCCGCTTTAGTGGCGCCGCTGTCAATTATCAGCTTCATGGCGTGACTTTACAGCACTTCGAGGAGTTCGACCTTGAAAACGAGGGCGGCGCAGGGAGGGATGCTGCCGTGGGCGCCGGCCTCGCCATAAGCGAGCTGATAAGGGATGTAAAGCTCATAGACGGAGCCCTCGGGCATGAGCTGGAGACCTTCGGTCCAGCCGGCGATGACCTGGTTGAGGCCGAAGACGGCAGGTTCGCCGCGGTCGTAAGAACTGTCGAACTTCATACCGCTGGTGAGCGTGCCCTCATAATGGCAGCGGACACGGTCGGTACGGCCGGGTTTACGGCCCTTGCCCTGCTTTAGGACCTTATACTGAAGGCCGCTGGGCAGGACGACGACGTCGTCCTTGCGGGCATTCTCCTTGAGCCAGGCCTCGCCCTCGTCCTTGAAGGCGGCTGCCATTGCGGCCTTCTTCTCCCTGGCCTCGGCCTCGGCACGCGCGAAGAAGTCATTCAGCACCTTGTTGGCATCCTCCATCGACAGCGCCGGCTTCGCGCCGAGCAGGCTGTCCTTGACACCGTTCTTGAAATCATCGAAATCGAGCTTCTCCACGCCTGATTGCGACAGGCTCTGGGCGATGCTCATGCCCAATGCATAACTGAGTTTGTCCATTAATACGCTATTTCACGTTCTTGAATACTTTCTGTACGAAGGAGGCGAGGTTGCGGCGCCATACGTGCCACTCGTGGCCTCCAGGGTAGGTTTCATATACCAGGTTGTTGTATCCCAAGCCCTTGAGCTGCTCGTAGAAAGCGGCAGTGCCGCCTATGCGGTTGTCCGACTCTCCGCAGGAGAGGTAGAACAGGTCGAACTTGTTGTACTTGGCGGGCGTGGAGATAAGGCCGGGCATCTGTGCCTCAGGGTTGAACTCGGCCTGGCCGGCACCGGAACCACCGATGAGACCCGAAGAGAAGATACCGACATTGGCAAACGTATCGACATTGCGGAGGGCGATGTAGAACGACTGGCCGCCGCCCATGGACAGACCTGCTACAGCGCGGCCCTTGCGCTCCTTGATGACGTTGTAGTTCTTCTCGATGTAGGGAACGATGTCAGCGACCATGGAGTCGTAGTTGTCGAAGCCGTTGGGATAGCGCTTGATGTCCTGCTTGACGGGGATCTGCAGGGTGGCTGCGGCATACTGGTTGGGGTTGCCGTTGGGCATCACGACCAGCATAGGGGTAGCCTTGCCCTGGGCGATGAGGTTGTCCAGGATCTGCTGGGTACGGCCGAGCGTGCTCCATGCATCCTCGTCGCCGCCACCGCCGTGGAGGAGGTAGAGGACGGGGTATTTGGTTTTCTTGTCATTCCTGTCATATCCGAACGGAGTATAGACATACATGCGGCGGACCATGTCGTTGGTGCCGGAGTAATACCATACGTGCTCGATGTTGCCGGGGCGGGAGCACTCCTTGTAGTTGTCGGCATAACCGCCATCCACCAGGACCGCGCTCATGAAACGGGTACCGTCACGCTGGACGAAGAGGTTGGCGGGGTCAAGCACGCTGACTCCATCGACGGTGAAAGTATAGGTATAGAGCTCGGAAGCGGGACGCGGAAGGGTCACGCTCCATACTCCACCCTCGCCCTTGGTCATCCTGCCGGCCTTTTGAGCCTCGGGGCCGTAACCCATCCAGGAGGCCTGGACGCTGACTTCCGTGGCATAGTTGGCACGGAGGCGGAATGTGATGGTCTCAGCCGTGAGCTCGGGAGAGACGAGCGGCTGGCGGTTCTGGAAGTTCTGGATCTCCTGGGCGTTGATGCCCTGAAAAGCGGCAGTCAGGAGCGCTGCGGCGGCAAGGATTCTAAAAGCTTTCATATCAGATATCGTATTGGTTTTCAAATATAGCAAAAAGTCAGTAAACTATCTCGTCGGAGGACGCACTTTCGTTCCAGCATCGGTCCACAACAGTGACTATGTAGTAGAAAGGTCCGTACTCGTCATCCACGGTTTCATAGCTCGTATCACGTGTAACCGCAACTATGTGCGACGGGTTCTGCATATCTGCAGGCTCGTCCATTTCGAAACGGCGGACAATGTAGAAATGCGGTTCCTGCATCGGATCCTCGACGGGCTCGACACGCCAGTGGACGAAGCCGTGCGAAGCCCAGATGTCGGAGACTGGGGCCGGAGGCACGTCGTCGATGTCGGTGTAGGCCGGAATGAGGGCGGGCGCGCGCTGGTAGCGCCTCGCGAGCGAGTCGGCCAGCCCAAGCGTGCCGTCCGCCAGCGACCATCCCGGCCACCAGACGTTGCCGTCCACCTCCGGAAGCACGCGCGACAGCTCCATCTTGCGCGCGAGCTGCGTGGTCTTCGGATCCCTCAGGTCGGGTTCTCCGAACGTCTCGATACTTTGGCCTATGTAGAGATGCCCCTTCAGATGCTGGCCGTTCCACCAGTTGACAAGTGTCTCATAATCAGCATTCCTGTGACCAATTTTCCAGTAAAGCTGCGGAGCCAGGTAGTCGACGTCGCCGGCCTGCGCCCAGGCGGGAGCGTCGGCATACAGCTCGTTGTAGCAGGACAGGCCGTTGGTGCGGCTGCCTTCGGGCGACTCGGGATAGTTGCGGTGAATGCCGAAGGGCGACACGCCGAAACGTACCCAGGGCTTGATCTCCTTGACGGCCTGCTGCGTCTCGTGGATGAGCAACGTGGTATTGTTCCTGCGCCAGTCCGCCTTGTTGCGGAAGCCCTGTGCCCTGCCATACTTGGCGAAGGTATCGTCATCCGGAAACGACCGCCCGCTGACAGGATAAGGATAGAAATAGTCGTCGAAATGGATGCCGTCCACGTCGTAACGGCTAACGATGTCGCGCACGACCTTCAGGACGTGCTCGCGCGAAGCGGGCTCGCCCGGGTCGAAATAGACCTGGCCGGAGTATTTCTTGAAGATGTCGGGGTTCCTGCGGGCGATATGGCTGCTGACCAGGGACTCAGTGGAGTTGAGCGTCACGCGGTAGGGATTGAGCCACGCGTGCAGTTCCATCCCGCGGGAATGGCACTGCTCGATCATGAAGCGGAGCGGATCCCAGAGAGGCTCCGGAGCCTTGCCCTGCGTACCGGTCAGATAGCGCGTCCAGGGCTCTATGTCAGATATATAGAAAGCGTCTGCCTCCGGACGTACCTGGAAGAAAACGGCGTTGCACCCGCACATCTGCAGGGAATCATGCGTCCCTGTCAGCCACGAACGGATTTCATCCTGACTCATCTTCTTGAGCCCGTCGTTGCCGACGATATGGAGCCAGGCGCCCCGGAACTCCCTGAGAGGGAGTTCCTGCGCCGCCGCCCCCAGGGTCAGCACGACGGTAAGTAGTGTCAGAAGAATCCTTCGCATTGCTTCGTAAAGATAATAAAAAAACCTTCCCCGAAGCGGGGAAGGTCGTAAAAAACTGTCCTTTCCGGATTATTCGGCCTTGCCGTCGGAACCGAGGACGTTGATGATCTTGTGCATGTAGAGCTTCTTCATCTCGTCGCGGGCAGGACCGAGGTACTTGCGCGGATCGAACTCGCCCGGCTTGTCGTGGAAGACCTTGCGGACGGCTGCGGTCATGGCGAGACGGCTGTCGGAGTCGATGTTGATCTTGCAGACAGCGCTCTTGGAGGCCTCGCGGAGCTGCTCCTCGGGGATACCGACTGCATCAGGAAGCTTGCCGCCATACTCGTTGATGATGTCGACATACTCCTGAGGGACGCTGGAGGAGCCGTGGAGGACGATAGGGAAACCGGGGAGTTTCTTCTCGATCTCGTGCAGCACGTCGAATGCGAGGGGCGGCGGGATGAGCTTGCCGGTCTTGGGATCGCGGGTGCACTGCTCGGGGGTGAACTTGTAGGCACCGTGGGAAGTACCGATGGAAATGGCGAGGGAGTCACAGCCGGTACGGGTGGCGAAGTCGATGACTTCCTCGGGCTTGGTATAGTGGGACTCGGCCGCGCTGACCTCATCCTCGACACCTGCGAGGACACCGAGTTCAGCCTCGACGGTGACGTCATACTTGTGGGCATACTCGACGACCTGCTTGGTCAGGGCGATGTTCTCCTCGTAAGGGAGGGAGGAAGCATCGATCATGACGGAAGAGAAGCCCATGTCTACACAGCTCTTGCAGAGCTCGAAGCTGTTGCCATGGTCCAGGTGGAGGCAGATCTGGGGATTCTCCCAGCCAAGCTCCTTGGCATACTCGACTGCACCTTCTGCCATGTAGCGGAGGAGGGTCTGGTTGGCGTACTTGCGGGCGCCGCTCGAAACCTGGAGGATAACGGGAGACTTGGTCTCCGCAGCGGCCTGGATGATGGCCTGGAGCTGCTCCATGTTGTTGAAGTTGAAAGCGGGGATGGCGTAGCCGCCGGCGACGGCCTTCTTGAACATTTCACGGGTGTTCACAAGGCCCAAATCTTTGTAGGATACCATAATTATAAGTTGTTTTAAACGATTGCAATGTGAATCACGCAAATTTAACTATTTTTGTGGAAATATCGCATAACAATGGCCAATAAAGTACTCATCTTTTCAGCACCTTCCGGGTCGGGCAAGAGCACCGTCGTGAACCATCTCCTGGGACTGCATCCCGAGTTCGAGTTTTCCGTTTCAGCCACCTCACGTCCGCCCCGCGGACAGGAGCAGGACGGCGTCGAGTATTACTTCCTCGACGTGGAAGAATTCCGCCGGCGCATAGAGGCCGACGCCTTCGTCGAGTACGAGGAAGTGTATCCCGGCCGCTTCTACGGCACTCTCAAGGAAGAGGTCGAGCGCATCTGGGCCAAGGACCACGTCATCCTTTTCGACGTCGATGTCAAGGGCGGCGTGAACCTGAAGAAGTATTTCGGCGACAAGGCGCTTTCTGTCTTCATCCAGGCCCCGAGCGTGGAGGAGCTCCGCCACAGGCTCGTACTGCGCGGCACCGACAGCGAGGAGGACATCGAGAAGCGCGTCGCGAAGGCTGCGGAAGAGATGACCTACGCCGACAAGTTCGACTACGTTCTCGTCAACGACGACCTGCAAACCGCATTGAAGGAGGCTGAAGAGGTCGTGGACAAGTTCCTCGACGGCCACTGAAGGAAAAGGATCGCGGTTTATTCCGGATCGTTCAATCCTCTGCACATAGGCCATCAGGCCATAATGGAATACCTCACCCGCGGACGCGGCTTCGAGTGGGTTTATCTCATCGTCTCGCCGCAGAATCCCTTCAAGGACCCGTCACTTGCCCTGCAAGGTGAGCAACGCTACCTCGCGGCTATTGAAGCCGTCAAGCGTCATCCCGGCCTGAGAGTTTGGGTGGACGACATCGAACTCCACCGCGACCCGCCCCAGTATACCATCGACACGCTTGACGCCCTGAAAGAAAGGGAGCCGGAATGCGATTTCACCCTCGTCATCGGCGCGGACAACCTCGGCCGCTTCCTCGGCTGGAGGCAGGCTAGGCGTATCCTCACCGAATACGGGATCGTGGTGTATCCGCGTCCTGGCTACGACGCGGAGGCGGACGTGGCAGCCCTGCGGAGCGAGCCGGACGGGGACACCTTCCGCATCCGCATACTCTCCGACGCACCCCAGGTGGATATTTCTTCTACGGAAATAAGAAAAGGCCTTGAAGAAGGCCTTGACATGTCCAAGTATCTGATGTAAGGAGAGTCATCCCCTTCTCAACCTCAAACTGTTGGTAACCACGCAGACGCTGCTCAGCGCCATGCAGGCCGCCGCTATCATCGGGTTCACGAGCCCGAGGGCCGCGGCCGGGACTGCCAGGACGTTGTAAAAGAAAGCCCAGAAAAGGTTCTCCCTTATTATCCTTGAAGTCCTTGTTGAAAGCCGTACCAGCTCCGGCACTTTCCGCAGGTCGGAAGAAATGACCGTAGCCATCGCCGTGTCGATGGCAATATCGCTGCCGCGGCCCATCGCAACGCTCAGGTCCGCGAGCGCCAGGGCGGCGCTGTCGTTGATGCCGTCGCCGACCATTGCAACCTTGCGGCCTTCCGCCTGGAGTTTCTCCACGAAATGATGCTTCTCGTCCGGAAGGACTTCCGAGACGACGTTGTCTATGCCGGCTTCGCGGGCTATGTCCGCAGCGATATCCGCCTTGTCACCCGTTAGCATATAGACCGCAAGTCCCATCTCCTTCATCGTCTGCACGGCCTCGCGCGAGGTGGGCTTGATGACGTCACGCCAGTCGGCGTCGAACTTCTCGGCCGAGCCTACGGTCACGGTACCTGTCTTGTCCAGGACGACTGCGTCGATGCCGCCGGCCACCTGCAGCGCGTCGGCATCCTTTACGAGGATGCCCTTCTGCGCCGCGTTGCCTATGCCGGCGATGATCGCCGTAGGCGTGGCGAGCCCGAGTGAGCAGGGACAGGCGATCACCAGCACGCTGACGGCTGCAAGGATGCCCTTGACCACTCCCCCTCCGGGGACGGCAAAGGTCCAGATAAGGAAAGTCAACAGGGCTATTCCTACTATCACCGGCACGAAGACCGCCGCTACCCTGTCGACGGTGCGCTGTATGCGGGCCTTGCTGCCCTGCGCGTCACGCACCTTGTCGACAATGCCCGCCAGAAGCGTGCCGTTGCCGACCTTCTCCGCCTGCACCTTCAGTGTTGCGGAGCCGTTGGTCGTCCCGGCGTAAACCTTCGATCCTTCAGCCTTTTCGACGGGGACGGACTCGCCTGTGAGGGCGCTCTCGTCCACAAGCGACACGCCGGAAACAACCATTCCGTCTACGGGAATGCGATATCCCGGCTCGACCTGGATTACATCGCCCACGGCACATTTCACCTCCGGTTGAAGTTGCTTCAGCGCACGGAGGCTGGCGGTGGTGCCGTGTTTCGCCCTTTCCTCCAGCCAGCGACCGAGCAGTACGAAAGCAGTGATCATCACGGAAGACTCGAAATACAGCCCCGCTTCCAGCCCCCTGGAAGTCCAGAAAGACGGAAAGAGCACGTTGAAAAGGCTGAAAAGCCAGGAGATGCCGACGCTCAGAGCCACGAGGGTGTCCATCCCGGCACTTCCGTGCTTCAACTGCTTCCAGGCGTTCCTGAAGAAGCGCCTGCCACATCCGAACACGACCGGAGCGCTGAGGGCCACCAGCAATGCATCCCTCCAAGGAGTGTCCTTGAAGTTCATGGAAACAAGCATTACGACCAAGGCGACTGAAATGCTCGCCATGGCACCGATCCGCAGGGATTTCAGTTCACGCTGGCGGATGCGTTCCGCCTCTTCGTCGAGGTCTGGGGCACTTGCATCTCCGGCGTCCGGTTCTTCCGGCCCGGCCTCTTCATCCTCTTCCGGGACGATCAGGTCATAACCTCCGTCCACGACAGCTTTCTTGAGGTCGGCCGCCGACACGACGGCAGTGTCGTATTCGACCTGGGCCATATTGGAGGCGAGACTGACTGAAACGTCCTTGACGCCGGGCTGTTTCCTGAGAGTATTCTCGACGCGGGCCACGCAGGCGGCGCAACCCATGCCAACTACTGGAAAGTTCTTCTTGACTGTCATAACGATAAAAAAAGCGGACGGCAGTTCGAGCCGTCCGCATCATGTATATTACTGCTCGTCCGGAGTGTCAGGACCCTGAGGACCCTGAGGGCCGTACTGAGGGCCCTGGGGGCCTCCCTGGAACGGTCCCTGGGGACCGCCCTGCTGGGCACCGGCGCTGGCCTGGTACATCCTCTCGAAGGCCTTGTTGAGAGCCTCGGAATAGCGGTCGATGTCGTCGAGGTTCTGGTTCTTGACAGCCTCCTTGAGGAGGTTGACATTGCTTTCCACCTCGCCCTTGATATCTGCAGGCACCTTGTCACCGTTCTCCTTGAGGAACTTCTCGGCCTGGAAGGTGAGCGAGTCGGCGTTGTTGATCTTGTCTGCGCGCTCCTTGGCGGCCTTGTCGGCGGCTTCGTTGGCCTTGGCCTCGTCGCGCATCCTCTGGATCTCGGCGTCGCTCAGACCGGAGGATGCCTCGATGCGGATGTTCTGGGCCTTGCCCGTAGCCTTGTCGGTGGCGGATACGTTGAGGATACCGTTGGCGTCGATGTTGAAGGTCACCTCGATCTGAGGGATGCCGCGCGGTGCGGGAGCGATGCCGTCGAGGTTGAACTCGCCGATGAGCTTGTTGTCGCGGGCCATCGGACGCTCGCCCTGGAGGACGCGGACCTGGACCGAAGGCTGGTTGTCAGCCGCGGTGGAGAAGACCTGGGACTTCTTGACCGGGATGGTGGTGTTGGACTCGATGAGCTTGGTCATCACGCCGCCCAGGGTCTCGATGCCGAGGGAAAGCGGAGTGACGTCGAGCAGGAGGACATCCTTGACGTCGCCGGTGAGGACACCGCCCTGGATGGAGGCGCCGATGGCGACCACCTCGTCGGGATTGACGCTCTTGTTGGGCTCCTTGCCGAAGAAGTTCTTCACGAGTTCCTGGATCTTGGGGATACGGGTGGATCCGCCGACGAGCAGTACCTCGTCGATGTCGGAGGTGCTCAGATGGGCATCCTGGAGGGCCTTGCGGCAAGGCTCGATGCTGCGCTGGAAAAGATTGTCGCAGAGAGCTTCGAACTTGGCGCGGGTAAGGCTCTTAACCAAGTGACGGGGAACGCCGTCGACTGCGGTGATATAAGGAAGGTTGATTTCGGTGCTGGTCTGGTTGGAGAGCTCGATCTTAGCCTTCTCGGCAGCTTCCTTGAGACGCTGCAGGGCCATAGGGTCCTTCTTGAGGTCGAGGCCGCCGTTCTCGGATGCGAACTCGCTGGCGAGCCAGTCGATGATGACCTGGTCGAAATCGTCTCCTCCGAGGTGGGTGTCACCGTTGGTGGACTTCACTTCGAAGACACCGTCGCCGAGCTCGAGGATGGAGATATCGAAGGTACCGCCACCGAGGTCGTATACGGCGACTTTCATATTCTTGTTCTTCTTGTCAAGACCGTATGCAAGTGCTGCCGCGGTAGGCTCGTTGATGATACGCTTCACATCCAGACCTGCGATCTTGCCGGCTTCCTTGGTAGCCTGACGCTGGGAGTCGGAGAAGTATGCAGGAACGGTGATGACAGCCTCGGTAACGGGCTGGCGGAGGTAATCCTCGGCAGTTTTCTTCATCTTCTGAAGGATAATTGCAGAGATCTCCTGAGGAGAATACATACGTCCGTTGATGTCTACGCGGGGAGTATTGTTCTCGCCTTTCACCACGCTGTAAGGAACGCGGGCAGTCTCTTTACCCACCTGATCGTAGGTCTCGCCCATGAACCTCTTTATGGAGAAAACGGTATTCTTAGGATTGGTGATGGCCTGGCGCTTTGCGGGGTTACCCACCTTGCGCTCGCCGTCGTCGGTGAAAGCGACCACCGAAGGGGTGGTGCGCTGACCTTCATTATTGATTATTACGGTAGGCTGGTTGCCTTCCATGACCGCTACGCAACTGTTGGTTGTTCCGAGGTCGATTCCAATGATTTTTCCCATGATATATCTCTTTTATTCGTTATTCCGTTAATCTGTCAGCTCCAAGCCGACGCATCAGGATATAACGAAAGCTGTGCCACCGGAACAATTGTGACAAATTGTCATTATCTTTGCACGCAGATGGATTATTCCGACATAGCATCCCGCATCATCTACGAAGACAACCACCTTCTGGTCATAGACAAGAAGGTCGGGGAGATAGTGCAGGGGGACAAGACCGGCGACGAAGCTCTGAGCGAGACTCTCAAGGCCTTCATCAAGCAGCGTGACGCCAAACCCGGGAACGTATTCCTGGGTGTCACCCATCGCCTGGACAGGCCCGTGAGCGGACTTTGCATCTTTGCCAAGACATCCAAGGCGCTGGAAAGGATGAACGCAATGTTCCGCGACGGAGAGGTCCACAAGACCTATATGGCGCTATGCTGCGCAGCCCCCTCCCGGAAGGAAGGGATGCTGGAAGACTGGTTGGAGCGCAACGAGAAACTCAACAAGAGCTTCGTAACCAGGAAACCCGGCCCCAAGGCAAAGCTTGCCAAACTGCGCTACCGCCACATTGCGGACACGGAACGCTATTTTCTACTGGAAGTGGAGCTGCTCACCGGCCGCCATCATCAGATACGCTGCCAGCTGTCCCATATGGGCTGTCCCATCAAGGGAGACCTCAAATACGGAGCGCCGCGTTCGAACCCGGACGGAGGGATATGCCTCCAGGCTCACAAGATTACTTTCGTCCATCCTGTGAAGAAGGAGCCTCTGTGTCTGGAGCTTCCTCTTCCACGTTCCTGGAAACTTTCCGTCGGTGAGCCGTCAGCCTGAGCCGGGCCAGCATATCCGAAGGCGTCTCATTCAAGAACATACGGAACGCAAGATTGAAGGTTACCTGCGAATGGAAGCCTGACATGAAAGCCACCTCCAGGACCCTCAGCCAGGGATCGTCCCTCATTACTTCCGCGGCATAAAGCACCCTGTGCCAGTTGACGAACTGGCGGAAATTCTTGCCCGTGTATTTGTTCACGGACCGGCTGATATAGACCTTGTTGATGCGGAGAATGTCGGACATTTCCTCGAGGGTGAACTTCTCCTTTAGGAATGGTTTCTTCTCCCTCATCACCTGCTCCACCCTGCTGTATGACTTCTGCAGTATGTCCTCCTCGATCTCGGGATACAGGTTGGGCCCGTGGCCGTTGGTTATCATTATGGTCTGGATGCGCCTTTCCTTCTTGTGGCCTATCATCATCGTATAGCCGGTGTAGGCCTTGTAATGCAGCACCACGTCCAGTACGAAGAGCACGAAGGCCAGAATGCAGAATACCGACGGGGAGGCGTTTTTGCCGGAAAGTACCAGCGTCAGTATGACCATCAGCAGCACTATCGCGGAATATACGGTACGGGAGTCCTCCTCTGCGCAGCACCACTGGGCATCCTTCCGGAAAAGTGCCGCCGGCTCCCGGTATTTCATATGTATGGTGACGAAAAGTATGGGCAGGATGAAAAGGGCCGTAGGTATAAGGAAGAAATACTCCAGCATCTCCCTGCCCGATACCAGGAAATTGAATACCAGGTAATAGACGGAGATGCACACGGCGAAATACGAGGAGTTCACGAAGTCCTCGCGGCTCAGAGGATAGGATAGATACAGGACGGATGCTGCCAGCAGATAGCAGCATATCCTCAACGACCACTCCGACTCCGCCCCCCGGACGAAGCCTGTCAGCAGCAGGGCCAACAGGAGAGCTATCGGGGCCATCCTCAGGATCAGATGGATTGTTACAATTCTTTTCATGTGGTCAACTGTTTAAGGTCTGGTTTTGTCGGCGCAATATAAGAATATCCCCCCGTTCGGAGGTAGTCCTGAACAGGGGGTAAAAACAGAAATGTACGATTTAAAAGATGAAAAGTTTTTACCTACATAAAATACCTACATCTTTTTCTTTATTTCGTCAAAGCCTTTGCCATACACTCCGGTTACCGAGGAAACGGAGAGAAAAGCCGCAGGGTCTATAGCCTTGATATAGCGTAGAAGCAGGTTCAAGTCGGTTTTTCGGGTAAGGACCATAAGCACTTCGGTCTGCTCTTTGGTGTACCATCCCTTTCCGTCCAGGACGGTTACACCACGGTGCAGGTCCTTGGTTATGGCATCGGCAATCTTAGCATAATGTTTTGACAATATGAAAAGTTGCACGCTCTGCCGCGAACCCGTTATGACCAGGTCGAGCACCGTACTGTTGATGGTTATGAGTATGAAACCGTAAACCACCGTGGTAAGTTTCTCGACGAAAGGCACCAATCCGCCGTCGGGTTTGTAGGAAGGGACCAGCAGCGAACTCAGGATGACCACCACGTCCATATACAGAATCAGGCGGCCCGGGGACACGTTGCGGTACTTGTTCACCATCAGGGCGATGATGTCCGTTCCGCCGGTACTGCCTCCGGCTACCATAGTCAGCCCGATACCGACTCCGACCATTATACCGCCCATTATCGTGCTCATCAGCTTGCCGTTGTCCAGGGAGATGGCCTGGATGAAATCGGCAGGGATGATGCCCTGGAAAAGGTTCAGCCCTATGGAGGCCAGCACCGTGGCGTAGATAGTCTTCCAGCCGAAGCTGAAGCCCAGTACGAAAAGTGCGGCGATGATCAACGCCACATTGATGACGAAGTAGGAATAACCTATCTTGATTACTCCGTGCGTCGCATACTGGAGTATGGCGGAAAGACCGGTCACGCCGCCGCCGACCAGATTGTTGGTAACAAGGAAGATGCTCCATCCCAGCACATAGAGCAATATGCCCAGGGTAATCAGGGCATACTCCTTGATCGTAAGTCCTACGCTAGTTCTTTTGATCGCCATTATTCTTTTTCTTTTTGCCGGATATTCCGGCCTTGATTTCTTCGAAGCCCTCTCCATACACGCTACCCACGGGATTCACCGTGAGGAAGGCCTTGTCGTCCAGGGATTTGATGACCCTCGTGACCTCGGGCACTTCATTGCGGCGCATAAGCAGCAGAAGTACGTCCTTTTCCTGCTTGGTGTACCATCCTATGGCTTTCAGCACCGTCACTCCCCTCTCCATCTTGCCTATGATGTAATCTGCAATCTCCTTCTGGCGCGACGAGAATACCAGCAGCTGTACCGCTCCCCGGTCACCGATCACCACAAAGTCGATGACGCAGGCGTAGGTCGCCATCATTATATAACCATAGACCATATCGCCGAAGGCCCTGCCAGGCAGGAAGAGAATGGAGGTGATGATTATGAAGTCGGTGATTAGGAACATGGAACTCAGGGACACCGGCCAGTACTTATGCACTATCAGGGCTATGATGTCGGTGCCTCCGGTGCTGCCTCCCTTGCGTATGGTGAGTCCGATGCCGACCGCCTCCAGCACACCGGAGATGACCGGAATCATCACCTTCTCAGGCACGTAGAAGAAGTTCCCGGGGATGGCTTTCATCCAGCCCAGGTCGGCGAACATCTTAAGCGCCAGCGCCTGCACCGCTATGCAGTAGACGGTGCGGAACCCGAATCCGATGCCAAAGATCAAAACCGCCATGACGATGAGCGCGACGTTGATAACGGCATATGAGTACGAAGCTATGATGGCACCGCCCGTGGCATACTCGATAACGGCGCAGAGACCCATCAGGCCACCGGCTGACATTCCGTTGGGAATCATAAAGCATTCCCAGGCGACCGTCACCAGCAGCACGCCGACGGTCATCACGAAATAATCCCCGAGGGTAGTGAGTATTTTGCTCTTCTGTTTCATTTAAGGACTATGTTTACCATCCTCCCGGGAACCACTATCACCTTCACGATGTTCAGCCCGCCGACATACTTGGCAGTCTGCTCCATCTCGCGGATGCGGGCCTCGACCTCGGCAGGAGCCGCACTCTTGGGCATATCCACGGTGAAACGGGTCTTGCCGTTGAAAGCGACCGGATAAGTGACGCTGTCCTCGACGGTAAGGCTCTCGTCATACACGGGGAAACTCGCGCGGGTGACGCTTCCCTCATGACCCAGCTGCTCCCAGAGTTCCTCCGCGATATGAGGCGCGAAGGGCGACAGCAGCACGACCAGAGGCTCCAGGACCTCGCGTGAGGTGCATCCAAGTTCGGTCAGCTCGTTCACGGCTATCATGAATGCGCTGATGGTGGTATTGTAGGAGAAATTCTCTATATCTTCCTGTTCTTTGCCGATTAGCTTGTGGAGGGCCTTGAGTTCCGCAGCGCTTGCCTTGGTGTCGGTCACGAGGAATTTCTCGCGGTCGTGGTAGAGCCTCCAGAACTTGCGGAGGAACCTGTTCACGCCGTCGATTCCCTTGGTATCCCAAGGCTTGCTCTGCTCCACGGGGCCGAGGAACATCTCGTAAAGACGCAGGGTGTCGGCGCCGTAGTTCTCGCAGATGTCGTCGGGGTTCACCACGTTGTACATACTCTTGCTCATCTTCTCGACTGCCCAGCCGCAGATGTACTCGCCATTCTCGAGCACGAATTCGGCATCATTGTATTCGGGCCTCCAGGCCTTGAAGGCCTCAAGGTCGAGCTTGTCGTTGTGGACTATGTTGATGTCCACGTGGATCTCGGTGGTATCGTACTGGTCCTTAAGGCCGAGGGAGACGAACTTGTTGGTGCCGACTATACGGTACACGAAGTTCGAACGGCCCTGGATCATTCCCTGGTTGACCAGCTTGCGGAAAGGCTCATCCTCGCAGACATAGCCGAGGTCATAGAGGAACTTGTTCCAGAATCTCGAGTAGATGAGATGTCCGGTGGCGTGCTCGGTGCCACCGACGTACAGATCCACGTTCCTCCAGTATTTGTCCGCATCCGCGCTGACCAGCGCATTGTCGTTGTGGGGATCCATATAGCGCAGATAATATGCGCTCGAACCTGCGAAACCGGGCATAGTGCTGGTTTCGAGGGGATGTCCCTTGTAGTTCCAGTCCTTGGCCCTGGAAAGGGGAGGTTCCCCGTTCTTGGACTTGTAGGACTCGATTTCAGGCAGCACCAGAGGGAGTTCCTCGTCGGGGATGGGGGTCGCGATTCCGTCCTTATAGTAGATAGGGAAAGGCTCTCCCCAATAACGCTGGCGGGAGAAGATGGCATCGCGCAGGCGGTAATTCGTCTTGCGGCGTCCCAGGCCGTGGGCCTCGACATAGTCCTTGGCGGCCTCTATGGCCTGCTTGACATCCATTCCGTTCAGGAATCCGGAATTGATCATCACGCCCTCCTTGGCATCGAAGCTCTGCTCGCTCACGTCCGCACCCTCAATTAGGGGGATGATGGGCAGGCCGAACTTCTTGGCGAAGGCATAGTCGCGGCTGTCGTGGGCAGGGACGGCCATAATGGCGCCGGTGCCGTATCCGGCAAGCACATATTCAGAAATCCAGATAGGAACTTTCTCCCCGGTAAGAGGATTTATGCCGTATGATCCCGAGAATACGCCGGTGACGCTCTTGGTCTCGGTCATACGCTCGCGCTCGGTCTTCTTCTTTACTTCCTTGATATAGGCCGCTACCGCCTCTTTCTGCCCGGGGGTGGTAAGTTCGTCCACCAGCTCACTCTCGGGAGCGAGCACCATGAAGGTGACTCCGAAAACGGTGTCGGCACGGGTGGTGAAGATGGTTATGGGCTTGTGGACATCGCCGCAGACGGTGTCGAAAATCATTTCCGTTCCCTCGCTCTTGCCAATCCAGTTGCGCTGCATCTCCTTGAGGGAATCAGTCCAGTCGAGCTTGTCCAGGCTGTCGAGCAGGCGGCCGGCGTAGGCGGAAACCCTGAGCTGCCACTGCGTCATCTTCTTCTGCTCCACGGGGAAGCCGCCGCGCACGGAAAGGCCGTCCTTGACCTCGTCGTTCGCAAGCACGGTGCCCAGGCCCTCGCACCAGTTCACGGATGTCTCCCCCTGATATGCAATGCGGTAGCGCATCAGTATGTCGGATTTTTCCTTGGCGGATGCTTTGCTCCACATCTTGGGGGTGATGTCATCGTAGCCAGTGGTTTCGAACTTGGAGATAAGTTCGGTTATGGGGCGGGCCTTGTCCATCTCGGGGTCGTACCAGCTCTTGAACATTCGCAGGAACGCCCATTGGGTCCATTTATAGTAGTCAGGATCACAAGTACGGAAAGAACGGTCCCAGTCGAAGGAGAAACCGATGCGGTCGAGCTGCTGGCGATAGCGGGCGACGTTGTCGCTGGTGGTCTTCTCAGGATGCTGTCCGGTCTGGATGGCATACTGCTCGGCCGGAAGCCCGAATGCATCGTAGCCCATCGGATGGAGGACATTGAAGCCTTTGAGCCTCTTGTAGCGGGCATAGATATCGCTCGCTATGTAGCCGAGGGGATGCCCCACGTGAAGGCCGGCCCCGGAGGGGTAAGGAAACATGTCCAGCACGTAAAACTTGGGTCTGGAAGCATCCTCAACCGTCTTGTAGGTCTTTTCCTCAGCCCAACGCTTCTGCCATTTCTTCTCTATGGTCCTGAAATCGTAATCCATTTTTCTATCTTTTATTCTTGTTCTTTTTCTTTTCCAAAACGAAATCTACATAAACCGAAAGTTTGGTGCGCACGGCCTTGCCGGCGATCAGGCCCGGTTTCCAGTCGGGAGAGGCCTCGATCACCCTGATAGCCTCCTCGTCCAGAGAAGGATGCACGCCCTTTACCACCGTAACCTGGCCCACGTGCCCCTTTTCGTCGATGACGAACTCCACCTGGACCTTCCCCTGTATGCCGTTCTCTGAAGCGTACTTGGGATAGCGCAGATACACATATACCCAGTTGGCAAGGAAGAACGAAGGATTGGTGCGGCCTAGGAAGGAAGGCTTGGTGTCGCAATCGTCGAAGTTCACGACGGCAGCGGGCTTCTCCTGAGCCGGCCAGAAGGAAGGCTTGGCGGCACCGGAAAGGGTGACGCAGAAGTTGTAGATATATTCGCACTGGCGGGACAGTTCCTCATATTCAAGAGGATCTATTCCACCGTGATATTTCTTGAGGGGTTCGGCGGTGGTGAAGAACACCCCAGGAATCTCCTTTCCGAAGAAAGAACGGAAATCCGATTCTGCAGGTTCTCTCGCAGTAAGCACGGGCAGGGCCGGCTGCAGGGAAGATGATACCGCCGAGATTATCTTGTTCATATCCGCATTGGAAGCGGTATAAGCATAGAAGGCCTTGTTGGGATTGTCGAAGAGGTCGA